>Ga0222715_10000010_pt1 | contig 267238 bp, 228 predicted proteins | sample C33_9DmetaG_FD_165056 | JGI IMG/M metagenome (GOLD analysis project Ga0222715, IMG submission 165056) | Estuarine water microbial communities from San Francisco Bay, California, United States - C33_9D | ecosystem: Environmental > Aquatic > Marine > Unclassified | place: USA: California...
CCGCCGCTTCGATCTGACCCAGCTGGTGCCCAGCTTGCTGACCACCGCAGCCGCGAGCAAGCCCTGGACGGAGCGGGCGCTGCGCGATGTACCCATGTTCACCGCTGAAAGTGCGTGCTAATCAGGTCCATCTTTACGTCGCCCAAGCGGCGGAGGTGCAAGACGAGTCGATCGCCTAACAAGCAGCCGGCCGCCTTGAATGAGGCAAGCACTCGCTCCGCGCCTGACCAACCCCGAGCCAGATCTACCAAGCTCAATTGTTATCCAGCGGACAACGCCTCGACCGCCCACAGCAAGGTCAGCGCATGTAAGCTGTGCATGGAGCCCTGTGCATCGCTCAAGTACCTACGCAATACTTCACTGGCGTGCGTGCTCGTCAGCCTTTTGTTGGCTTGGTCAGCTTGATGATTGAGCAACGCGCGCATCGCCTTTCGCTCGATCATGGCGCAACTATCCGATCTAATTCGGAAGACGCGGGAACACCCCCTGAGCTCGCCCGCGTACTAGAAGTGCGTTGCTTATTCTGAAGAAGTGCACATTATCCTTGCGGTAGCAACGACACGCCCTTGCACCTTCGCCTCAATATGGGTCTGCAGGCCTAGCCAAGCGGGTGGTTGGGCAGTGCCGCGTGCACCTCCCTGCACCCATAGCTTTTCCACATCTTGCCCGGGTTGGCGCACCCAGAGTTCGACAGGCGCGTTGTGTGGTACAGCAATATTCCAGCGCACCACCGGGGTGCCGTCCGTGCCTGAGGTGCAGCCGGGCGCGTTGGGCCATACCAGTTCCAATGGGCCTACCGTTTCCCAGTCGATCTGCGTGGAGGCGTCGTAGATGGATCTGCTCGGCTCCAAAAAACGCGGGTCAGGTGTTGGATCGGAGCACGCGCTCAGTAGGCATGAGCCCATCCCGATCATGTAGGCAAATCTAAGGGATTTCCCGGGAATCTTTTGCGCTGGCATCAGTGCTCTACGACCTGCGAATTGCCGAGATGGATGGCGCGCTTGTCCGCGCGATCGAGTAGGTAGACCGGATAACTCGTGCCTGGAATGAGGGTGGAGAACACCAACGGGGTCATCTGCGCCGACACGACGTCTCCGCTGAAGAAGGTGGGCAAAATGTGATCACCTACCGCGACCGAATATCTGGCATCCGGGTCGGAAATCTTGATCCAAAGGGCGGAGTTACCGTTCACCTGTACGTTGAATCCCTTTCCGGCCTCAAAGCGCTTGGGTCCCCATTGCAAACTCATTTCCACCGAATCCCATGAATGCCAGCACGCCAGGCCACAGTTGCCTTGGACTCCGCCTTGCCGCGGACGCAGCACGGCGAAACGGTCCGTCAGGGTAACCGTTGCGTTGGTCGCCGCGGCGAGTTCCTTGGCACGCTTGACAACTGTGCCGATATCGACGGCGCCAGCAGCTTCGGAATAGGTTGTCAGGCGTGGATCAAAAAATGGGACGACGACCGCATCGACATAGTCCTTTTGGAATGCGGCCGCGATGTTTCGTGCCACTGCCCGATGCCCGTTCGCCTCTACCAGTTCCCTCGGCCACCAAGGCTCCGCGATGACAGAGGCCTTGTCGCCTCCAGTGTTGTAGCAGCGCGCAAGAGAACGCTCGCACATCAGGCTGGAGGCGTACTGGTTCGACTCCGGGTGGTCGTGAAGGGCGAGGATAAAGACTTTCTCTCCTGGCTCGACTGCCTCGCGGAAACTCGATGCAAACTGATACGTCAGCGTGTATGCACGGGCATATGCACGACCGCTGCCTTGGTGATAGGCACTTGCGTTTGGGATGATCTCGAAGATCGCCCAGCCGATCAGACACCAAGCCAACAAGCGCCGCTGGCGCCTGAAGAGAAGCGCGACCACCACCAATAGCGCGACGATGAGCGCGAGGCGGGCCAGCACGAGCCAGCGCGTCAGTACACGTGCGTTTTTGATTCCCGGGACTTGGAGATAGATAAAGCCCGTATGAAGATCAGCGGTGGCGGCCTGTTCTGGCATATTGTAGTGCCCCACCGTTATCGCAGGGCTAGGGCTTTGACGGAAGTCGTGAAACTTGAGAGAAGGGCCGAGCGAAAGTAGTAGCGCGAAAGTGCCTGCCACGAAGATGGCTGCCACCGTCGACACATCCAAACGTCTGCTTCCAGGCGCTGTGGACTCGAGGGCAGGAGCCGGCCTGGAGCGCGCAAGGATCATCAGGCTAGCCACGGCGACCATGCCGCTATAGCCCAGGAAGGTGCCCCTCAGGCTGGCTCCGTCACTGTACGTCAAGAGCGGATTGATGGTGACGCCCAGGCCGAACCAGCGTCCGTAAAGTGCATCCATCTGAGGCAAGAGCAGCGCGAAGACATCGACTCCGGCTCCCCTGAAAAAACTCAGCGGCATGACCGAGAGCGCGTTGCTTGAAACGTAGCTCTTGTAAATGTGTGCGGCCGCCCCGCAGCACAGTGCATAAGCAAAGATGTTGAAGGCCGCGCCGCGGAAATCCTTTCTAAGCAGTGGCGCAAATCCGATGCATGCCAGCGAAAGCAGGCAGCTGAAGAGGAAGGAATATCCATCGAGGAAGATGGACCAGCATCGAATCCCTGCCATCACCAGCAGTGCCAGCACCTTCAGGCCGGCAGGTCCCCTACGGGTAATCATCCTGCATAGGAACAGATCTGCTGCGACGTAGGCAGGGATCAGGGCCATGCCAAGTCCAAGCTCGCCGTATTCGAAATGCCCGTGGACGGTGGCTGATCCGAAGTAGAGCGCGGCGCCGAGCAAGGCGAGATACCAGTTCCCGACCAACTGATGGAAGAGCTTGGCGGCCCCTGCGAGTCCAACGAGGACGAATAGCCCGTAGATCAACGAGACCGTACTCAGCGTGACCGGATGCGTGCCGGAGAGCATTGAAGCGAGTATTGCGATCGGCAAGCCGAATGCCTGGGGGGCGCCGGCCGGGAACCCGACGGAGGGGCAAGGCTGCAGCGGCGTAAGGTGGTGCAAGCGGATGCATTCGGCATAGGCCGCATCACCCGCGTAATAGACCGCGCTCGGAAGGTGCAAGGGATAGAGGTGGCACACGAACAACGCAAATGCCGCGCACGCGATTGCCAGCGAGGTAAGCGCCGCAAAGTGGCGGCGACGGTGGAGTCCTTGCGTCATGCTATGTATCCCGTCCCGATACGACTTCGCGCGCGCGCGCTCCTTGCAGTCACGTCTTCATTCCTGGTCAATGGCGCGGAACTTCTTCTTGGACAGGTCGTGGCGATGACACAGCGTGCGTCGGATCGGCCAGCTGGGTGCTGATCCGCTCGAGCAGCTTGCGGTTGTTCGAAATCAGGTCGGCGAGCAGGCCGATCATCCCGAACAGGACCGCGACGGTCAGCAGCAGCGATGCGAGGATCAGGGACTGGATGTGTCCGTCACCGCCGCCTGTCAGAAAGTGATACAGGAACCTTGCGCCGATCAGCAGGCCCGGAACGCAGGTCAGTGCACTCGCCCAGAAGAAAAAGCTCAGTGGCTTGTAGGTCACGAAGACGCGGAAGATGGTGATCAGCGAACGACGGACGTAGCTGGGAATGCTCTTGACCAGCCTCGAGGGACGCAGGTCGCCATTGGTGCGGATCGGCACCGACAGGACACGCAGGTTGCTCAGTCCCGCCTGGATGATCGTCTCAAGCGTATAGGTGTAGGTGTTGAAAACATTCAGGCGCTGCGCGGTTTCGCGCGAGATCGCCCGAAAGCCGCTGGGCGCATCGCTGACGTCGGTCTTGCTGGCAACGCGTACGGCCCAACTGCCGAGCCGCTGGAGGCGCTTCTTGATCCACGAGAAGTGCTCGGTCTGGTCGATGGGGCGCGAGCCGATCACCATGTCCGCTTCGCGCCGCAGGATCGGCGCGGTCAGCAACGGGATGTCCTGCCCCTCATACTGGTTGTCGGCGTCCGTGTTGACGATGACATCCGCGCCAAGCGCCAGACAGGCCGACAGGCCCGTCATGAAGGCTGTCGCCAGGCCTCGGTTCACCGTGTGGCGCACGACATGGTCCACGCCGAGACGTTGGGCGATCTGAGCGGTGTCATCCGTCGACCCGTCATCGACGATCAGCCATTCCACGGTGTCGAACCCTTCGACGTGGCGGGGCAGGGCGCCCAGGGCAACGTGGAGAGTGCCCGATTCATTCAGGCAGGGGATCTGGATGATCAGCTTCATGCAGCGATAGGGACCGTGAAACGGGAAGCGTCCTATTATGGACGAGTTCAGGGTTCCGTGTTCCCGTAGGAGCGGACCTTACGCCAGGGCCGTCCTAGGTGGACGGTCCCCGTGGCTAGTTCAGGGCCTTAAGATGTCGCCATCCGGGCCGATAAGCTGACGATGCCTGGTGTGGAATTGCCAAGGTCGGCATGCATTTAAATGGGGATCAAAGAATGAAGCGGAACATCATTGGGCTACTATCGGTAGCGCTTTTGGCGGCGTGCAGCTCGAAGGAAGAGGCCACGACGCCTTGGTTTGGAGCACTTCCCGTCGCGGCTCAGCATGCTGGGCAAGTGCTCGCGAGCCCGCGCCCGTCGGTAGGGTCCATCGCCCGGATGGCCGACACCGGGCAGCTGATGCGCTACCAGAAGGCGGCATCTGCGATCCGTACCCGTGGCTATACCCTCTATCCGGTCGATCTCAGTGAACGCCACGCGATCGCCGCAGTCGTGGGCGGAGAGCTGGCGCTGACGGCGCCGGATGGGACGCCGATCTCCGTGCGTTATGAACGGCATACCGAGAGTCCGGACGGGAATTGGACGTGGATCGGCCGCGTAGAGGGTGGGGACCCCGGCCGCGAGGCGATCATCACGTTTGGTGATCAGGCGGTCTTCGGATCGATCCCGCAACCAGATGGAAGCAGCCTGAACCTCACGACCCGCGGTGGGCAGGTCTACGCGATGCAGGTCAACGCAGGTGTGTACCGGCCCGCGACGCCCCGTCCGGGCACCGATGCGCTGACAGCGCCTGCCGGGGGTGTTCTCTCCGCTGCCGACCGCGCCTTCGTGACCAGCGCATCCGAGGCCGCCACACGTCAGGCTTCTTCCGCACAGCTCGCATCGGCATCGACCAGCTCGACCAACACCATCGACCTTGCCGTCGGCTATACCAATGGTTTTGCCGCGGCCAATGAGGGACAGTCGCAGGCCAGGACGCGAATTGCGTATCTGGTCAGTGTGGCCAACCAGGCCCTGACGAACAGCAAGGTGTCCGGCGCGCTGCGCCTGGTGTCCACGACACAGGTGACCTATCCCGACAATACCGACAATGGCGATGCGCTGCAGGCCTTGACCGGGCGCAATGAGAGCGGAGCGTCGGTAGCAGTCCCAGTGGCGCTTCAGCCGCTGCTGGCAGCGCGCGAAACCTATGGTGCAGATTTGGTGTCGCTCGTTCGTGCCTTCGACAAGCCCACCAACAACGGATGCGGCATCGCATGGCTCAATGGCGCCGGCGGCGTGAACATTGTGCCGTCTCTCGATGACGACTATGGGTTTTCTGTCGTCAGTGACGGCGAAGACGATATCGGCGACGGTTACGTCTACTACTGCGAGGATCACACGCTTGCGCACGAGACCGCCCATAACATGGGCTCGGCGCACGATGTCGATAACTCCGACGGCCAAGGTCGCTATCCGTACTCCTACGGCTACAAGTCGTCCGCGTCGAACGGCGATTTCTACACCGTCATGTCCTATGGAGACAGTGGACAGACCAGTTACAACGTCTTCTCGAACCCCAATATCACCTTGTGCGGTGGCTACGCTTGCGGTATTGCCAATCAGGCGGACAACGCGCGCAGCTTGACGTTGACCATCCCGATCGTAAGCCAGTTCCGCTCAACGGTGGTGTCCAATGACGCAGGGGTCTGGGGCGTCATCGCAACCGACATCAATGGCAACGCCAAGAGTGACTTGCTGTTCACCAACAACACGCAGAAAAAATATCTGTTCTGGACGATGGATGGCACGACGATCACGTCGACTTCCGTTGAGGGTGCCATCAACAGCACCGATACCCTGGTTGCGGTGGGAGATTTCAACGGGGACGGCAAGACAGATCTGGTGTGGCGCACCAGCGGTAACGACGTGTGGATGTGGTTTGGGAATGGAAGCAATCTGGCCGCTTCGTACGCCAAGATCCGGAACGTCAGTAGCGCCTGGCAGGTTGCGGGTGCTGGTGATATCGATGGCGACGGCAAAGACGACCTGCTCTTTGTAGATCCCAAAGGCCATCGCATGACGTACTGGTTGATGAATGGCGCGGTGATCAAGATCGGCGGTCCGGCCACCAAGATCGGCGTGGGTGACTCGCTCAAGGCCTACGGGGATTTCAATGGCGACGGCAAGCTTGACTTGGTATGGCAGACGACGGCGGGCGTCGTGTGGCTGTGGCAGGGCAATGGCAGCAATCCCGCCGCTGGCTACAAGAACATGGGCGCGCTTGGCGCGGGCTGGAACGTCGCAACTGCGGGAGACATCAACGGCGACGGCAAGGACGACCTGATCTTCACCAATGCGTCGCCCAATCGCTACACCTATTGGCTGATGAATGGCATGGCGATCACCACGTACGGCAAGCCGGCGAGCGTTGCACAGGGAGATGTCCTGATGTCGGCCGGCGACTTCAACAACGACAACAAGTTGGATCTTGTCTGGAAGACTTCGTCTAAGGACCTGTGGCTGTGGCTGGGTGACGGCACCAAGCTGTCAGCGACCTATAGCAAGATCGGTAACACCGACACGCTCTGAAACCGAGTGGCCGGGGGATGGAAAGGGGCGGTCGGCGACCGTCCCTTTCTGTTTCTAGAGTTCCCTTTGCTTGCTGATCCTGGGCCGGCGCGGCCTGGCTCAGCCGGTGTTGCGCCGCGCCGTGAGTCCCGACCATGCCAGCCCAGCCAGGAACGCGATCGCGTCGCCCAGGGTGGTCATGGCGCGTAGTACCAGGGTCAGCGTCGCGGCCTGGGCCTCGCCGAGCAACGGGGCCAGCGAGAGCATCAGCACTGTTTCCCGAATGCCTAGCCCCGCAGGCGCACCCGGGATCAGGAATCCGCACAGCCAGGACGCAGCGTAGGCGCCGAGCAAGGTCGGAAAGACGGTTGCATCGATCGCCGCTGGCGAGAGTGCCCAGGTCACACAGGCCAGTCCTAGGCTCCCGGCAAGGAAGGAGGCAAGATGGCAGCCGACGGCGCCCGCCGCGCGCGCGCGATTGCCTGGCGCAAGCCAGGCGACAGCGATCTCGCGAACGCGCGGGATGAGCGTGCTTCGCAACTGCGGCATGCGCAGCGCGATCGTAAGCAGGACGCCAGCGCCAGCCAACAGAGCCAGCAGGGTGCCAGCAAGCTGAAGGCCGTCGAGCGGGAAATGGCGTTTGAAGACAATAGCGACCACATCCAGCATCAGCAAGCTGGCCAGGCAGGCCGCGATCACCACCGCCACCATGTCTAGCAGCAAGCTGCCGACCGTGGCGGACACCGGCAGTCCGGCGCGCTTTGCCAGCACGACGCGGCCGACATGCTGGCCCACATTGCCCGGCAGGTACTTCCCGATCTGCGCCACGGCGTTGATGCGTGTCGCTGTCGAGAAGGGAAGGCTGGCGCCGCACACCCGTAACGACAGCTTCCAGCTACCCGCGCTGCTCAGGTAGGTTGCGATATACAGCATGGTGCCGATCGCGGAAGTCTCGAGTAACTTCCTGTCGATATGTAATCGCTGGATCGTGTCCCACTGCATCGACAGGCGTGAAATGAAGAAGTACGCGCTTGCGATGCATAGCAGGCTTCCGACGAGCGTGAGCCAACGCTTCAAGCTTTTGCCTTTCTCAGCGTAAAGACATACGTGGGGATGATCCAAAAGCCCAGTCTGGCCAACGGCAATGCGACGCGCAGCCACCGCAGTGCGGGGCGTTGGGGGGCTTCCAGCTCGAACATCAGGCCCAGTGCGTCGAGCGTCCTGTCATCGCCGTTGAAGCCGGCTTGACGCATGAGCGCAAGCAACTGACCGTGGCTGCGCGGCGTGCAATCGTAGTGTGTCCCTCGTCCGAACAGTCGCACGTAGCCGTCCGCCATCTGCTTGGGGAGCCAGCTCAGCAGCGGTAGCTTGAAATGGCCCTCCCAGGGCCCCCAGCGGTTGGGAATGGCGAAGTAAACGAGCCCATCGTCGCGTAGCACGCGATGGATCTCGCGCAGGTGCGTGAGCTGCGCCTGATGCTCCCCGACATGCTCCATGACGTGGTTGCTGATGACCAGGTCGAAGCTGTGGTCTGCAAATGGCAGGGTGGCATCGTCGACTCGCGTGAAGCGATATCCCTCGGATACCACGCGGCTGTCGACCACGTCGGTCGCGTGGACTTCGAGCTGTGGATGCTGCAGAGCGAAATAGGCGGCAATGCGGCCGGAGCCGGTGCCGACCTCAAGCAGGCGACGCGCACCGGCCACGTGGGCGGCGCCGATGATCCGCTCCATCTTCTGGGCCTTGACCAAGCGGGAGTCTGCGTCGAGGACAGCGTGGGGCTGGCGTGCAGGTTCGTTCATGGCCTCGAGTCCTGGGCATTGATGAAGGTCTGGATATGGCTTGCCATGGCCTCCCAACTGTTCTGCTCGCAGAAGTCGGCGATGCTGCCGCGCATGTCTATGGCGCGTTCCATACTCAGGCTTCTGATGGCCGAAGCCAGTGCATTGGCGTCGGCGGGCTCGACCAGCCAGCCGGTCTTCTCTTCCAGCACGACATCCTTGAGGCCGCCCACGCGGGTGGCGAGGATTGGCTTGCCATAGTGATAGGCCAGTGCGGCCACGCCACTCCCGGTCGCCGAAAGATAAGGCAGCACCACCACGTCCGCACGCGCGAAATAGGCCGCCGCAGATACTTGGTCGGTGTATTCGAAGCGGCATTCGATGTTGGGTGAAATCGCCTCGACCTGCGCCCGGAGCGCATCAGCGTCTCCCCAGGGCTCACCGACGATGCTTAGGTGAATGCCAGGATCATCCAGCGTCCGCAGTGCCTGCAGCAATACATCCAGACCCTTATACGGTCGGATGAAGCCAAAGAAGAGCAACTCAAGCCGGCCACGGCGCGGCAATGTGCTGGCCGGTGCAGGGAACTGGTCGTAAACCGGATGCAGTCGCTGTAACACGGGCTTGTGCGGGAACAGGCTGCGGAGTTGCGCGGCATGCTCGCGCGAATGGACGATGTAGCCATTTGCCGTTGCCAGAAGACGCCGCATAGCGCGTTCCTTCAGGCCTCTTGCGCCGTGGTCGGACAAATTGTGGCAGAGGAAATAGCATGGCACGCCTCGACGGCGCAGCAACATGGCGATCAACGCAAAAGCAGGTGCCCAGAACGCCGTCCACCAAGTCAGCACCACTGCACGATTGCCCTGAGCGCGCAGATGGTGCGCGGCGCGAAACCAGCTCCAGGGCGACAAGGCGTCCAGCATGTAGTCCACGCCAGGCATGGCGGCGGCACCAGCTTCGCGATCACTCGCGCCAGGATAAAGCCAGGCCGGATAAAGACGTCGGAAAGACAGGATTCGCACGGATCGCGGTGCGAATGCCGACGCCAGGCAAGTCGTGTAGTGCGCGATTCCGCCACGGAAAGGTGATACGGGGCCCACCAGGGCGATGGGATCGCCGGCGGACTTGGGAAGCTGCGTCATGTTGTCGCCTGTCCGCGTTTCACCCGGGCCTGCAGGAAGGCGAGCGATGGTCGCTCGACTATGGTGTAGGTCAACCAAGCCAATGCGACGGTCGTCGTGAGATAAGTCAAGAAGGTCACGTGCGAAGCTGGGTTAATGGCCGTATGGGCGATGACGAGCAACAAAATCAGTTGCAACGGGTAATGGACCAGATAGACGGAATACGAGATTTCGCCGAGGATCACGAGCGGGCGCCAGGACAGCCAGCGATTCAGTGGCGAAGAAAATGGCACGAGCGCGACGCAGGCGGTGGCGATGGCGACCGAGGCAAGGTAGTGCCAGTTCGGTGGATGGCGCCGGCTGAACAGCATGAAGCCGACCAAGGCTGCGAGGCTCAATGGACCTGCAACCGCCATCGTGTTGCGCCAGCGGGAAAGCAGGGCGCGACCGCCGAAGCGATTCAAAGCCAGATGCAGCATGACGCCGGCGCAAAAACCGATCACACATCGCGCTAGGTTCAGATCGATGCTGCCCATCAATAGTTTGGGGCCAACCAGTGGTGCGCCCTGCCATCTCCACGCCAGGACGACGGCGGCAATCCCCATCACGCATGCACCAACGCGCATGGGCCAGCGGAATGCGATGAACATCAGAAACGCGACGTTGACAATGAATTCCGACGAGATGGACCATGCAGGCGTATTGAACGACCAGTCCTGCTGAAGTCCGCTTTGATTGAGCAACAGCAGGTTCAGCACGAAGTGGTAAGCGTCGTTGGTGCCAAGTTCGAAGCTTGCGGGCACGGCAGCATCGCGCAAGCAGTACAGCAGTGCTGCGGTGATCACCAACATGACAAGGTGTAGCGGGTAAAGGCGCGCAATGCGCAACAGGATGTTGCGCCGGGGAGTGTCCTGCCTGCCTGGGCGCCAGTACGCCGCGCCGAGTACGAAACCGGACAGCACGAAGAAAAAATCGACGAGCAGGAAGCCCGCGTTGTAGAACGGCGCGCCCAGCCAGAAGAAAGGATGAGTCTGGAAATGGCTGCCGTAGTGCCATAGCACTACACCCAGCGCGGCCAGGCCACGAAGGGCATCGAGTTCATGCAGTCGGCGCGGGTGGTCGCGCGAGGCAACCACCGTGAGCGTAGATGGATTGCAGGCAGCCATCAAATGCTTACTTGCGAATCCGTGATCCGCGGGGACTCCTGTCGCGCGGTGGGAGAGGTCATGCGATCGAATTTTCCAGCTCGGGCAGGATTGCAAACAGATCCCCCACCAGCCCGATGTCGGCGATCTCGAAGATCGGGGCATCTGCATCCTTGTTGATCGCCACGATGGTGCCGGCGTCCTTGATGCCGGTCAGGTGCTGGATGGCGCCGGAGATGCCGACGGCCAGATACAGGTCGGGGGCGATGATCTTGCCGGTCTGGCCGACCTGCAGTTCGTTCGGGACATAACCGGCGTCCACGGCGGCGCGCGAGGCACCGACAGCGGCGCCGAGCTTGTCGGCCAGCTTGTAGACGATGTCGAAGTTTTCCTTCGAGCCGACGCCGCGGCCACCGGAGACCACGCGCTTGGCGCTCTGCAGGTCGGGGCGGTCGGATTTGCCAGCCGCCAGGCCGATGAAGCGGGTGTGGGTCGGAAGGTTAGCCTCGACGGGGACTGCTTCGATCGGTGCGCTGCCGCCCTGTGCCGCTTCCGGCCACGAGGCGGTGCGCACGGTGGCCACGACGGTCTGCCCGGCATCGGCCTCGACCGTGATGATGGCGTTGCCGGCGTAGATCGGACGGGTGAAGGTGTGCTCGCCCTCCACGGTGATCAGGTCTGAGACCTGGGTCACGCCCAGCAGCGCGGCCACGCACGGCATCAGGTCCTTGCCGAAGGTGGTCGAGGGGCCGAACACATGCGTGTAGCCGGTGGCCAGCGCGGCGATCTGCGGGGCGAGCACCTGGCCGATGGCATGTTCGTTGGCGGCGTTGGCCACGGTGACGACCTTGGTGACGCCGGCAAGCTCGGCTGCAGCGTCTGCGACGGCGGCCGGATCGGCGGCCAACACAGCGACTTCCAGGGCTTCCGGGTTGAGCGCGGCGGCCGCGCTGACGGTCTTGGCGGTGGAGGCGTTGAGCACGCCGTCCAGGTGTTCGGCGATGACGAGGACTTTGGACATGTGCGGGTTCCTGTTTCGTCATTCCCGCCTTGGCGGGAATCCATGATTGAGTGGCAGCAAGCGGCGCGGGATTCCCGCGTTTGCGGGAATGGCAGGCACCTTTACAGGAGGCCCTTCTGCTTGAGGGCAGCGACCAGTTCGGCGGCATCCTTGACCATCACGCCGCGGCTGCGCTTTGGCGGGGCGGCGTAGTGGGTCACCTTCAGTTCCGCGCCAGCTTCCACGCCGAGATCGGCGAAGGGGAGGGTCTCCAGTGGCTTGGACTTGGCCTTCATGATGTCCGGCAGCTTGATGAAGCGCGGCTCGTTCAGGCGCAGGTCGGTGGTGATCACCGCCGGCAGGTCGACTTCCAGCGTTTCCAGGCCGGCGTCGACCTCACGCGTCACCGTGGCCTTGCCGTCGGCGATCTCGACCTTGGAGGCGAAGGTGGCCTGCGGGCGGCCCCACAGCGTGGCCAGCATCTGACCGGTCTGGCTGGCGTCGTCGTCGATGGCCTGCTTGCCCAGGATCACCACGTCCGGCTGCTCCTTCTCGACCAGCTTGAGCAGGGTGCGCGCGGCGGTCAACGGCGACACCGGGCCGTCGGCGACCACGTGCAGGGCACGGTTGGCGCCCATGGCCAGGCCGTTGCGCAGGTGGGCCGCGGCGTCGGCCGGGGCGATGGTCGCGACGACCACTTCGGTCGCGATGCCCTTGTCGCGCAGGCGCAGGGCTTCTTCCAGCGCGATTTCATCGAAGGGATTGGGCGAGAGCTTGACGCCCTCGGTGACCACGCCGGAATTGTCCGGCTTGACCTGGATGCGCACGTTGTAGTCCACCACGCGCTTGTAGGCGACGAGAATCTTCATCGGAAGCAACTGTCCTTTGAAATCGAGTTCGGATGGCCTGCGCCGTGGGGGATGCGCGGGCGGGCACTCGATTCTACCGGGCTGCGCCCAACCATGCGACACCGTATGGTCGTGTGGCGCCGGTGGCCGGGCCGGCTCGCGCATTCATGGGCAGTGCGCGCGTGCGTTTATCCTATGCGACTGGCCGGCTTGGGCCATGATCGATCATGCAATTGGAGAACTCAGTGGCGCAGACGTGGCTGGTCACCGGCGGAGCCGGATTCATCGGCGGAAATTTCGTCCTCGAGGCCGTTGGGAGGGGGATCAAGGTCGTCAATCTGGATGCCCTCACCTATGCCGGCAATCTGAAAACCCTGGCGCCACTGGAGGGCAACGTCAACCATGTATTCGTGAAGGGCGACATCGGTGACCGTCAACTCGTTGCGCGCCTCTTGAATGAACACCGGCCCGATGCGGTGCTGAACTTTGCGGCCGAAAGCCACGTGGATCGCTCCATCGACGGGCCGGGTGCGTTCATCCAGACCAACGTGGTCGGCACGCTAGGTCTGCTGGAGGCGGTTCGCGACTACTGGAAGGGCCTGCCGGCTGAGGCGGGCGCCGCGTTCCGCTTCCTGCACGTCTCTACCGACGAGGTCTACGGCACGCTGGGCGAGACCGGCAAGTTCACTGAAACCACGCCGTATGCCCCCAATTCGCCTTACTCGGCGTCCAAGGCCGCCTCGGACCATCTGGTGCGCGCGTTCCACCATACCTATGGGCTGCCGGTGCTGACCACCAACTGCTCCAACAACTACGGTCCGTACCATTTCCCGGAGAAGCTCATCCCGCTGGTGATCGCCAAGGCTTTGGCCGGCGAGCCGCTGCCGGTCTATGGCGACGGCAAGCAGGTGCGTGACTGGCTGTTCGTCTCCGATCACTGCGAAGCGATCCGTACGGTGCTGGCCAAGGGCCAGGTCGGCGAGACCTACAATGTCGGCGGCAACTCCGAGAAGCAGAACATCGAGGTGGTCCAGGCGATCTGCGCGCTGTTGGATGAGCGCCGGCCACGCGAAGACGGCCTGCCGCGCAGCAGCCAGATCACTCATGTCACCGATCGACCGGGCCACGACCGCCGTTATGCGATTGACGCGTCCAAGCTGAAGAACCAGCTGGGTTGGGAGCCGAAGCACACCTTCGAGCAAGGGATCGCTGAAACGGTGGACTGGTATCTGGCCAACCAGGCCTGGGTGAAGGGCGTGCTGGATGGCAGCTATCGCCTGGAGCGCATCGGAGGCGTGCAATGACACAACGGAAAGGCATCATTCTGGCTGGAGGTTCCGGCACGCGGCTCTATCCGATCACCAAGGGCGTCAGCAAGCAGCTGCTGCCGGTGTACGACAAGCCGATGATCTATTACCCGCTCAGCGTCCTGATGCTGGCGGGCATCCGCGAAGTGCTGATCATCAACACCCCGCACGAGCAGGCGATGTTCCAGTCCCTGCTGGGCGATGGATCGCAGTGGGGCATGAACATCCAGTACGCAGTCCAGCCCAGCCCCGACGGCCTGGCGCAGGCCTACCTCATCGGGCGGGACTTTGTTGGGGGCCAGCCGAGTTGCCTGGTGCTGGGCGACAACATCTTCCATGGTCACGGCCTGACCGAGACCCTGGCCCGCGCGGATGCGCGGACCGAGGGTGCCACGGTGTTCGGCTATTGGGTGCACGACCCGGAGCGCTACGGTGTGGCCGAGTTCGACGCCAGCGGCAAGGTGATCGACATCGAGGAGAAGCCTGCCACGCCGCGGTCAAACTACGCGGTCACTGGCCTGTACTTCTACGATGGACGCGCCGCCGACATCGCGGCGGAGTTGAAGCCCTCGCCTCGCGGCGAACTGGAGATCACCGATCTCAACCGGCGCTACCTGGAGGCCGGCCAACTGCACATGGAGCCGTTGGGGCGTGGCTACGCCTGGCTAGATACCGGCACCCACCAATCGCTACACGAGGCGTCCAATTTCATCGAGACCATCCAGCAGCGCCAGGGCCTGCAGGTGTGCTGCCCGGAGGAGATCGCATTCGGCCAGGGCTGGATCGATGCCGAGCAGTTGGAGCGCCTCGCCGCGCCGTTGCGCAAGAATGACTATGGCCGCTATCTGCACGAGCTGGCGGTCCGGGGGAAAGTGATTTGAAAGTGATCGAAACGGCCCTGCCGGGCTGCACCATCATCGAGCCGGCAGTGTTCGGCGACGAGCGCGGATTCTTCATGGAAACCTGGAACGCTAAGCGCTACGGGGAGCTGGGCCTTCCCGACCGCTTCGTGCAGAGCAATGTGTCCTCCTCGTCCAAGGGTGTGCTGCGCGGCCTGCATTACCAGTGGCCCAACCCGCAAGGCAAGCTGGTCAGCGTGCTGGAAGGCGAGGTCTACGACGTCGCAGTGGATGTGCGTCGTGGCTCGCCGCACTTCGGCCAGTGGGCAGCGGTGATCCTGAGCGCGGAGAACAAGCGTCAGTTCTGGATTCCGGAAGGCTTCGCGCACGGCTTTGCGGTGCTGTCCGAACGCGCGGTCTTCAGCTACATGTGCACGAATGTCTACGACAAGGTGGCCGATGCCGGCGTGCGCTGGGACGATCCGGCCATCGGCGTGGACTGGCCGGTCGGTGATCCACAGCTGTCCGAGAAGGACGCCAAGGCGCCGCTGCTGGCGCAGGTAGCGGAAAGCCGCCTGCCGGTTCACACGCCATGACCCTCCTGCTGCTGGGCGCCAATGGCCAGGTCGGCCATGAGCTGAGGCGTGCATTGGCTCCGCTGGGCAAGCTCGCGTGCACCACGCGCAGCGGCATGCTGGAGGACGGCACTGGGTGCGAGGTGGCCGACTTCGACCAGCCGGCCGGTTTGACCTCGCTGCTGGATCGCATCGCACCGACCGTCGTGGTCAATGCTGCGGCTTACACGGCAGTGGACAAGGCCGAGGACGATCGCGACGCGGCCTTCCGCGCCAATGCCGAAGCGCCGGGCGTGCTGGCGCGTTGGTGCGCTGCGCATGACGTGCCGCTGGTGCATTACTCCACTGACTATGTCTTTGATGGTCAGGGCACCGCGCCGTACGCCGTCGATGCGCAGACCGCGCCACTCGGTGTCTACGGTGCCAGTAAACTGGCGGGCGAAGCGGCCATCCGCGCCGCGGGTGGTCGGCACCTGATCTTCCGCACGGCCTGGGTGTATGCGTCGCACGGCAAGAACTTCCTGCTGACCATGCTGCGCGTGGGCGCGCAGCGCGACGAGCTGCGGGTGGTCGCGGACCAGATCGGCACGCCGACCCCGGCGGCGCTGATTGCCGACGCCACCGCCCAGGCGCTCGGTCATCCAGGCGGCTTGTCCGGGACCTGGCATCTCACCGCCACCGGCGCGACCAGCTGGCACGGCTTTGCCGAGGCGATCTTTGCCCGCGCGGCGGCGGCAGGCCTGGTGGGCAAGACCCCGACAGTATTGGCAATTCCTTCCAGCGAATATCCCACGCCTGCACGGCGCCCGGCGTATTCCTGCCTGGACACGACCTCGCTGCGTGAGGATTTCGGGCTGGCGCTTCCCAGCTGGGAGACCGGCCTCGAACAGGTGATTGCGGAGCTTCCCGCACGGTCCTGATGCGTGCGGGAGCGCTGTCAACCGATCGTTGCATGACGATGTCGTATCGTAGCCAGGCTCTCCCCTCCCATCCCCCAAGAGGTTGCGACACATGAAGATTGCGGTGGCCGGTACCGGTTACGTAGGCCTGTCCAATGGCGTTCTACTGGCCAGGCACCACGAGGTGGTGGCCGTGGATATCGTCGAATCCAAGGTCAAGCTGCTCAACGCGGGCCGCTCGCCCATCGTCGACAAGGAGCTGGAGGCCGCCCTGGCAGAAGGCGGGCTGAAGTTCCGGGCCACGCTGGACGCGAACGAGGCCTATGCCGATGCGCAGTTCGTGATCATCGCTACGCCGACCGACTACGACCCGGAAACCAACTACTTCAACACCAAGTCGATCGAGGCGGTGATCCGACAGGTGATGGCGATCAATCCAACCGCCGTGATGGTGATCAAGTCCACCGTGCCGGTCGGCTACACGGCAAAGGCGCGCCAGGAATTCGGGACCGACAACATCATCTTCTCCCCGGAGTTCCTGCGCGAGGGCAGGGCGCTGTACGACAATCTGCATCCTTCGCGCATCATCGTCGGCGAGCGCTCGGAGCGGGCCAAGGTGTTCGCCGGGTTGCTGCAGGAAGGCGCGATCAAGCAGGACGTGCCGGTCCTGTTCACCGAGCCGACCGAGGCCGAGGCGATCAAGCTGTTCGCCAACACCTACCTGGCCATGCGCGTGTCCTACTTCAACGAGCTGGACACCTATGCGGTCAGCCATGGCATGGACAGCCGCCAGATCATCGAAGGCATCTGCCTGGATCCGCGCATCGGCTCGCACTACAACAATCCATCCTTCGGCTACGGCGGCTACTGCCTGCCCAAGGACACCAAGCAGCTGCTGGCCAACTACCAAGCCGTGCCGCAGAACCTGATCCGCGCGATCGTCGATTCCAACACCACCCGCAAGGATTTCATCGCCGCCGATGTCCTCAAGCGTGGCCCCAAGGTGGTGGGCATCTTCCGCCTGATCATGAAGGCCGGGTCGGACAACTTCCGCGCCTCCAGCATCCAGGGCGTGATGAAGCGGCTCAAGGCCAAGGGCGTGGAGGTCATCGTCTACGAACCCACGCTGGATGAGCCCGAGTTCTTCCGCTCGCGGGTCGTCAACGACCTGGAGGCCTTCAAACGCGAGGCCGACGTGATCATCAGCAATCGCATGACCGACGTGCTCGCCGATGTGCCGGAGAAGGTCTACACCCGCGATCTGTTCGGCGACAACTGAGTCGGAATATTCCGCATGCGACAACGGAGAAGGGAGCCTCGCGGCTCCCTTCCTCTTTTAGCGTTTGAACGAAGATGGCGCCCCGCTAGGAGGGGCGCGGTCTTGCAGGCCTCAGCCCTGCAGCAGCGCCGAAATCTCGTCGGTCTTCTGCTTGAGCAACGCGGCGTCGCCACGCGTTTCAACGTTCAGGCGCAGCAGCGGCTCGGTGTTGGAGCTGCGGATGTTGACGCGCCAGTCGCCAAAGTCCGCGCTGGTGCCATCGGTGTAGTCCAGCGCCGGGTTGAGCTCGGCGTAATGGTCCATCACGCGCTTGACCGCGGCCTTGGCGTCGCTGACCTTGAAGTTGATCTCGCCACTGCACGGGAACTTGGCCACGCGATCCTCGACCCAGTTGCCCAGCGAGCGGCCCGAGGTGGAGACCAGCTCGGCGATCAGCAGCCACGGGATCATCCCGGAGTCGGCGAAGGCGAATTCACGGAAGTAATGGTGCGCGCTCATCTCGCCGCCGTAGGCGGCGTTTTCCGAGCGCATCTTCTCCTTGATGAAGGCATGGCCGCTCTTGCACAGCACCGGCACGCCGCCGGCTTCCTCGACCATTTCGATGGTGTTCCAGGTCAGGCGCGGGTCGTGGACGACCTTGCCACCCGGCTGCTTCTTCAGGATGGCCTGGGCGAGCAGGCCGACCAGGTAATAGCCTTCGATGAACTGACCCTTCTCGTCGAAGAAGAAGCAGCGGTCGAAGTCGCCATCCCAGGCAATGCCGAAGTCCGCACCGTGCTGCTTGACCGCTTCGGCGGTGGCGGCGCGGTTTTCTGGCAGCAGCGGGTTGGGGATGCCGTTGGGGAAGCTGCCGTCCGGCTCGTGGTGGATGCGGATGAACTCCAGCGGCAGGTGTGGAGCCAGCAGGTCGACGATGGCACCCGCGCCGCCGTTGCCGGCATTGACCACCACCTTGAGCGGCTTGAGGCTGGCCGGCTTGATGTAGCTCAGCAGGTGCTCGATGTAGGCCGCCTTGTCGGGGCGATGCGACTCCTTGCCGGTCGCCTCGGTGGCAGGGGCCTTGTCGGCATCGGCCTTGTCGCGGATCTCGAACAGGCCGGTGTCCGAACTGATCGGCTTGGCCTGCTCACGCACCAGCTTCATCCCGTTGTAATCCATCGGGTTATGGCTGGCGGTGACCATCACCCCGCCGGCGGCGTTGAGATGATCGGTCTGGAAATAGACTTCCTCGGTGCCGCACAGGCCGATGTCGATCACCTCGCGTCCGCTGGCGCGGATGCCGGCCGACAGTGCGTCCTGCAGCCCGGCGCTGGTCAGACGGACATCGTGACCCAGCACGATCGGACCGGCGTCCAGCATGTCCGCCAGGGCCACACCGATGCGCCGGGCGAGATCCTCGTCCAGCTCGTCGGGGACGCGGCCGCGGATATCGTAGGCCTTGAATGCGGGAAGCGGCATGGTGGGGGAGTCCTTTGTCTACAGGGGTGCCGAGTGTAGCGGCCCGGATGACAAGAGGGCGTCAGCGTGGCTGGACCAAAGTCCAACGGGCCACAGGGCGGGACGCCGATAGAATGCGAGGCCACGCACTTATGTGGACCATGCGATGAATGTTCCTTCAGGCGCCTCACCGGCACGCGGCAAGGTCTATCCGGACGCGCCTACCGCCCTGGCCGATATCACCGCCGATGGCCAGACCCTGGCGGTCGGTGGATTCGGCCTGTGCGGCATCCCCGAGGCGTTGATCGCCGCCTTGCGTGCCACCGGGGTCAAGGGCCTGACCGTCATTTCCAACAACGCCGGCGTGGATGGCTTCGGCCTGGGCCAGCTGCTGGCCACCCGCCAGATCCGCAAGATGATTTCGTCCTACGTGGGCGAGAACAAGGAGTTCGAACGCCAGTTCCTGGCCGGCGAGCTGGAGCTGGAATTCAATCCCCAGGGCACGCTGGCCGAGCGCCTGCGTGCCGGCGGCGCGGGCATCCCGGCCTTCTTCACCGCGACCGGCTACGGCACGGTGATTGCCGAAGGCAAGGAAACCCGTGAGTTCGACGGCAAGCACTATGTGCTGGAAACCGCGCTCCACGCCGACCTGGCCCTGGTCAAGGCCTGGAAGGCCGACACCGCCGGCAACCTGGTGTTCGACAAGACCGCGCGCAACTTCAATCCCGCCTGCGCGATGGCCGGCAAGGTCTGCGTGGCCGAAGTGGAAGAGATCGTCGAGGTCGGTGAGCTCGACCCGGATCACGTGCATCTGCCGGGCATCTACGTGGACCGCATCGTGTTGAACGCGCATCCGGAAAAGCGCATCGAACAGCGCACCATGCGCGAGGGTCAGTAGGCGCGCTGCGCCGATGCCATCAGGCATTGGCTGCGCCTGCGGACGACCGGCCATGGATGGCCGGGCTGGGGTTCGGTGACGCGACGCTGTTTGGCCAGGGATGGCAGGTGGATTTCACACACTCAGAGGACTCAACATGGCCTGGACCCGCGAACAGATGGCCGCGCGCGCCGCGCAGGAACTGACCGACGGCGCCTACGTCAACCTGGGCATCGGCTTGCCCACCCTGGTGGCCAACTACATCCCTGAGGGTGTGGACGTGTGGCTGCAGTCGGAGAACGGCCTGCTCGGCATTGGCCCGTTCCCGACCGAGGACGAGGTCGATCCCGACCTGATCAACGCCGGCAAGCAGACCGTGACCGCGCGCAAGGGCGCGAGCTTCTTCGGCAGCCACGACTCGTTCGCGATGATCCGTGGCGGGCATATCGACCTGGCGATCCTGGGCGCCATGCAGGTCACCGACAAGGGCGACCTGGCCAACTGGATGGTGCCCGGCAGGATGGTCAAGGGCATGGGCGGGGCGATGGATCTGGTCGCCGGCGTCAAGCGCGTCGTGGTGATCATGGAACACGTGGCCAAGGACGGCAGCCACAAGCTGCTGCCCGAGTGCGACCTGCCCCTGACCGGCGTGGGCGTGGTCGATCGGGTCATCACCGACCTGGGCGTGTTCGACATCACCTCTGAAGGCCTGAAGCTGGTCGAGCTGGCCGACGATGTCACGCCTGCACAAGTGCGGGAGAAAACGGGCGTGCCGGTGGCTGGCGTCGCTTGAATCGGGCCGATCCGTTTGCGTTGCGGTCTGATTGGATGACGCTTGATGAGGCCGGTACGCTTGATGACGTGCTGGAACGGCAAGTCGACTGGCAGATCCACCGCATCCGCATGTTTGGAAAGTGGGTCGACGCGCCGCGTTTGAGCTGCTGGATCGGGGATCCGGGGGCGGCGTACCGGTATTCCGGGCAGCGCTTCGAACCCCATGCCTGGCCAGGCGCCTTGGTGCCGTTGCGTGAGCGCCTGCAGGCTGAGCTGGGAGTGCCATTCAACAGTGTGCTGGCCAATCTCTACCGCGATGGACGCGATGCGATGGGCTGGCACAGCGATGACGAGCCCGAACTAGGGCCTGAGCCGGTGATCGCCTCGGTCAGCCTGGGGGCCACGCGCCGATTCGTGCTGCGCAGGCGCGACGATCATGCGGTCAAGCAGACCTTCGCGCTGACGTCCGGCAGCCTGCTGGTGATGCGTGGCACATGCCAGCGTGAGTGGCAGCATGCGCTGCCGCGAACGGTGCGGCCGGTCGGGCGACGCATCAACCTGACCTTTCGTCACATCCTGTAGCGACTCGGATCAAGTGGGCAAACATGCGTGGGTGGTCGCCAAACCACGTGCGGTTGCAGGCACCAGATCGATCAGTCCGAGGTCGCCGGCGTGTTCTTGGGCAGCGTCGGATCGGTGGGCGGATGGGCCTTGGCGCTGTTCAGGGCCCAGCCCACGATCTGCGAAGTGACCTGCGACAGGGCCTGGTCAAAGGCGGGCACGACCTGCTCGATCGCGGTTCCACGCGCGGGCTGGACCACCTTGAAGGTGCGCGATGCGGTCACGCTCTGGTCGTAGCTCTGCACGAGTTTGGCGTTGAGCACGATGGTCGCCGAAGGCATATCGCCGCCGGCGTAGTCGGCCTCGAACTGACGCACGTCCGTCACCAGTTTGAAGGTCCCGCGGATGCCGGATTCGGTGGTACCGGCGCCTGCGGTCCGGCCGGAGTCTTCCAGGGCGCGCACCACGGCGTTGCGCAGCATGTCCGTCCCGCTCTGGGCCCAGGCGGCGCCGTGGTAGACCTGCAGCTCGTCGGGCGTCGGTCGCACGGCGATGCGGGAACTGTCGATGACCCGTGGCGCGCTGGGATTGGCCACCACGATGGTCCACGGGATGCTTGGCCATGCCGCGTCGGTGTCGACCTGGACCTGGGGGGCATAGATGGTCGTCGGCTCACGGCCACCGCCGCCCAGCAGGGAGGAGCAGCCGGCCAGTGCGGCGGTCGACGCCAGGGCCACGGAGAGGGTCAGCGCCTTCATTTGGGTTCGAACTCCTTGGGTGCGTCACGACCGAGCAGGTAGCGCGCGGGGTTGCCTTCGAGCCGGTCGCTGACGCGGCGCAGGTCGCGGATCAGGCCGCGCAACTCGTTCAGGGTGGGGCCGAGCTGGCCCAGGCCGTCATTGGCGAAGCTGTTGATGGCCTGCCGGTTCTCACCCATGATCGCGTCTGCGTTTCCGGCGGCCGAGTCCAGCTTGGCCAGGGCCGCGTCCAGCTTGTCCAGCGTGGCCGGCAACTGCTTGACCACGTTCTGGTCCAAGTCGGCCAGGGTCCCGTTGGCGGTCTTGAGGGTGGCGTCCAGGCTTTGCGCGGCGTCGCGCGCGGAGACCAGCAGTGCCTGCACGCCGGCCTGGCGGTCGGACAGGTCGTTGCTGATCTTCTGCAGGTTCTGCAACGTGCCCGAAATCGCGGCCACGTTCTCGTCGCTCAGGACCTGGTCCATCTTCTCGACGATGCGGTTGGCGGTGTCGGTGATGTTCTGCAGGGCCGAGGGACTGGTGCGGATCACCGGCGCGTCGCGCTTGTCCACGTCCACCAGTTCCTTGGAGCCCGGCGTGCCGCCGCTGAGTTGGATGATGGTCGGCCCGGTCAGGCTGGTGATGGCCAGCTTGGCCGTGGTGTCGGTCTTGACCGGGGTATTGGAATCCACGCGGATCTGGGCGATCACCTGGCTGGGATCGTTAGGGGCCAGGGAGAGCTTGGTGATCGAACCGACGGCGATGCCGTTGTACTGCACCGGGCTGCCCACGCTCAGGCCGGTCACCGCCTCGCGGAACACCACCTGGTACTGCTGCCAGCTGCGCTCGGACGAGTACTTGGCCGCCCACAGCCCGAACAGCAGCAGGCCGATCCCCACCACGATGGTGAAGGCGCCGATCAGGACGTAATTGGCCTTGGTTTCCAAATGCCTGTGCTCCGCAATTAACGCGCGTCGCGCGCAGCCCGTGCGCGCGGCCCGTGGAAGTAGTCCTGGATCCAGGGATGGTCCAGTTGTTCGATCTCGGCCAGGGGCGCGGTGGCGATCACGCGCTTGTCGGCCAGCACGGCCACCCGGTCGCAGATAGCGTACAGGGTGTCCAGGTCATGGGTGATGAGGAAGACCGTCAGTCCCAGGGCCTCCTGTAGGGTCTTGATCAGCCGGTCGAAGGCGGCCGCGCCGATCGGGTCCAGGCCGGCGGTGGGTTCGTCCAGGAACAGCAGCGGCGGATCCAGTGCCAGGGCGCGGGCCAGGCCGGCGCGCTTGCGCATGCCGCCGGACAGCTGCGAGGGCAGCTTGCTCACCGTATCGGCCGGCAGCCCCGCCAGCTTCACCTTCAGCAGGGCCAGCTCGTAGCGGAAGGTGTCCGGCAGCTCGGGGTGGTTCTCCTTCAGCGGCAGCTGCACGTTCTCGCCCACGGTCAGCGAGGAGAACAGCGCACCGTCCTGGAACAGCACGCCGGTATTGCGCTCGATGTGCTGGCGCGCCGCGCGGCGCCCGGTGCGGGCGTCCACGCCCAGGACTTCGATCTGCCCGGCCTCGGGGATCTGCAGCCCCAGGATGGTGCGCATCAGCACCGATTTGCCGGTCCCCGACCCGCCGACCACGCCGATGATCTCGCCGCGGCGCACGCTCAGGTCCAACCCGTCATGCACGGTCTGTGCGCCGAAGCGGTTCACCAGCCCGCGCACGCGGATCACCGCGTCGTCGTCCGTGTCGGACCCGGTTTCGGGCTGCGTGGTCTCGACTTGGTCCGCCTGCATGCTCACCAGCCCACCTGCATGAACCACAGCGCCGCCAGCGCATCGAGGATGATCACCAGCGAGATGCATTGCACCACCGAGGAGGTGGTGCGTTCGCCGACCGATTGCGCGGTGCCTTCCACCTGCAGCCCCTGCAGGCAGCCGATCAAGCCGATGACCAGGGCAAACACCGGCGCCTTGGACAGGCCAACCAGCATGTGTCGCAGTTCGATGGTGTCGTGCAGGCGGCCGATGTACATCTGCGGCGGGATGCCCAGGTCGAAGGCGCCCACGGTGATGCCGCCGGCCAGGCCGGCCATCATCGCCACGAAGGTCAGCAGCGGCAGGGTCACCAGCAGCGCGATCAGGCGCGGCAGGACCAGCAGGTCGATCGGATCCAGGCCCAGCGTGCGGATCGCGTCGACCTCTTCGCGGCTCTTCATTGCGCCGATCTGGGCGGTGAAGGCACTGGCGGTACGCCCGGCCAGCACGATGGCGGTCAACAGCACCGCGAACTCGCGCAGGAAGGCGATGGACACCAGTTCGACCACATAGATCTCCGCGCCGAAGTCGCGCAGGATCGTCGAGCCGAGGAAGGCGATCACCGCGCCCACCAGATAGGACAGCAAGGCCACCAGCGGCAGGGCATCCAGGCCGACCTGTTCCATGTGGTGCACCGTGGCGGTCAGGCGCAGGCGCCGCGGTGCGTGCAGGATGCGCAGCAGCTTGACCAGGTTCTCGCCGGTGAAGCTCACCAGCGCCATGATCTCGCGACCGTTGTCGTGGACGCGCTCGCCCAGGCGGCCCAGGGCGGCGAGGAAGCCCAGATCGCGCTTCTTCCTGGGACGGTCGTCGACCACGTCCTCGATACTGGACACCAGCGCCTGGTGGTCCTGCCGGAACTGCAGGCTCTCCAACGGCAGGTCGCGGCGTGCGGCGTGGCGCAGCAGCGCCAGCACGCCGGCCGAATCGATGCGCGAGACCTCGGTGGCATCCAGCGTGGTGGCCGCCTCGGGGATCTTCGCCAGTTGCTCGCCCACGTCCAGGGCGCGGGCCAGGGTCCAGCTGCCCATCAACCGTGCCCGCGTGGGCTCGGCCGGGTCGATGCGGACCTCGGGCTGTGTCTGTGCGGGCGGCTTCATATCGGTCTGGCCGCGAGCATACAGGCTATGCCGGTGAAGGTGAGCGCCACCCCGGCCACCGCGCGCCGGCCCAGCGGCTCACGCAGCCATACCGCGCCAAGGATCACCAGGAACACCGACGCCGATTCGTTGAGGATGGCGGCCACCGCCGCCGGCGCGTACTTGTAACCGCCCAGCCACAGCACCATCGACAGGCCCTGGCCACACAGGGCGGCCAGCAGAAGCCGCGGCCATGGCACCTGTTTGGGATCGAAGCGGAAATGGCGACGGGTCTTGCGCCACGCGGCCAGGGCAAGCAGCCCGGCGACCGCGCCGGCCAGGCGCACCAGGGTGATCCACAGCAATGGCTGGGCTTCCAGCACATGCTTGAGCATCACAATGGAGACGGCCATCAGCGCGATCGACGTCAGTCCGATGAGCACCCCGCGCGCGGTATGCGCTGGCGTGGTCTGCCACTGCTTCGGTGGTCGTGCCACCAGGGCCACGCCGCCGGCGACCAATGCGAAACCCAGCCACTGCCACGGCCCCAGCCGCTCGCCGAGGAACAGATAGCCCATCAGCAGGACCAGCGGACTGTAGAGATTGCCCACCACGCCCATGCGTCCGGCACCCAACTCGTTGAGCGCCCGGAAGTACAGCGTGTCGGCCACGGCGATGCCCATCAGCCCGCTGGCCAGTGCCAGCAAGACCTGCGTGCCGGTCAGGGCGGGCAGCACGCCGCCGGTGCTGATCAGTGCGACGGGCGCCAACACCAGCAGGACCAGTCCGTTCTTGAACAGGTTCAGCGCCGCGGGCGGTAGGCTGCGGCCCAGCTGGCGCGCCAGGATCACCCCGAACGCCCAGGTCGCCGCGCTGCCCAGGGCCATGGCTTCGCCCAGGCCGATCTTCATGCGATTTGGGCGTGCGACACGGGGCACCATGGCGAAGGGGACAATCGGTCAGTGTAGGAGAAGTCCTGCGCCCGCCTACACTAGGGCCAGCTCCCCGATGTCGTGCCGATGCCACGTCCGCCCGCACCCGCCACCTATGCCCAGCGCATCGCGTTCGTTTGCGAGATCGCCGCGCGCCTGCATCGCTACGGCACCACCGCCCAGCGCCTGGAGGGCAGCATCCTGGTGCTGTCGGCGCGGCTCGGACTGGATTGCGAGCCCTGGTCCAATCCCACCGGGCTGATCCTGAGTTTCAGCGATCCCAAGCGCGCGCTGGGGGCCAGCGACACCACGCGCGTGATCCGCCTGGCACCCGGCGACAACGATCTGGGCAAGCTGTCCGAAGCCGATCGCATCACCGAGGCGGTGGCCACCGGCGAGATGAGCCTGGCCGAAGGGCATGCGGCGCTGCGCGAGCTGGACCGCGTGCCGTCGCGCAGCTTCCAGCTCAAGCAGGTGCTCGCCTTCGGCCTGGCGTCCGGCGGCGTCGCGGGCCTGTGGCGGTTGCCGTGGCTGGACATCGCCACCGCCGCGCTGATCGGGCTGCTGATCGGCCTGCTGACACAGTTTTCCGAGCGCAGGCCCCAGCTGCGCGAGGCATCCGACGCCGTGGCCTCGCTGGTGGCGGGCTTGGTGGCGATCCTGGTCTCCAGCCTGGTCGCCCCGCTCAATCTCAACACGGTGATCATTTCCTCGCTGGTGGTGCTGCTGCCGGGCATGAGCCTGACCAACGCCTTCAACGAGTTGACCAGCCAGCACTGGGTGTCCGGAACGGCGCGGTTTGCCGGCGCGGCCACGACGGTCATCAAGCTCACCGTGGGCAGCATCATCGCCGTCACCCTTGCGCAACTACTGGACCTGTATCCGGAAGTCCGCGCGCTGCGCCCACAGCCGGACTGGGTGGAATCGGCGGCCCTGGTGATCAGTGCCTATGCCTTTGCCGTGCTGTTCAAGGTCCAGCGACGCGATTATGTCTGGGTGATGGGCGCGGCGATCTGCGGTTACCTGATCTCGCGCTACGCCGGCAAGGCCTGGGGATCGCCGGTGGGCTTGTTCCTGTCCGCCCTGGTGATGACCGCCGTGGGGAATCTGTTCGCCCGCAGGCTCAACCGGCCCGGTGCGTTGATCCGCCTGCCGGGCATCATCATGCTGGTGCCCGGCAGTGCCAGCCTGCGCGGCCTGATGAACCTGGTCCAGGGCGGACAGGGCAGCGATTCGACCCTGCTGGTGGTGCTCCAGATCCTGATGGCGCTGGTGGCCGGGCTATTGTTTGGCAATCTGCTGGTCCCGGCGCGCAAGGCACTTTAGGACCGGGTGGGCCATAAAAAAACGCCGGCATAACCGGCGTTTTTTCCGAAATCCGATTTGCCCGGATCTGGGGTATTACTTCTTGCCCTTGATCAGGAAATCCTCGGGCTTCTTGCCGGCTGCCACGTAGGCGGCCATCCAGCGCGGCTGCTTGCCACGGCCGGTCCAGGTTTCCTTGGTATTGGCCGGGTTGCGATACTTCGGTGCCACCTTGCCCAGCTTGCGGCCAGCGGTGCTGGTCTTCTTGACTGCCTTGCCACGGGCCGGCGCGGCGCCGGTGGTCCCGAACAGCTCGTCGATGCTGTAACCCTCGGACTTGGCGAATTTGAGGATGCGGCTGCGCACCTTGGTGATGGGCGTGCGCTTGGCAATGGCCGTCTGGCGCTTCTGGGCCTGGGTAATCAGCGAGGCGAGTTCTTTCGGGGACAGCCCGGTCAGGTCGATCGACATCGAATAACTCCGATTTTGGATAGGGGAATGCGGCCGGTCCATGGCGGAGCGCGGCCATCCTAATCCAAACTGCGAATTGGATTCAAACTTTTCAAATCATCGGTCGGAAGGCGGGGCCGTAAATGGACGGCCCCTTTTTATCGATTCCGACATTTCAAGGCGCTTTATCGGGTCGGTTTCAGACGGTCGAGCAACGCGGCCTTGTCGATGTTTTCCGCTGCCTCGGCACGGCGCGCGCGATATTCAAACGTGCCGGCCGCCATACCGCGCTCGGACACCACCACCCGGTGTGGAATGCCGATCAGTTCGATATCGGCAAACATCGCGCCGGGGCGCAGGCCGCGATCGTCGAGCACCGCGTCCAGACCCGCGTCCTGCAGTTCGGCCAACAGCGCCTGCGCGGCCTCGGTGACCGCCGTGTCGCCCTTGGGATTGATCATGCACACCGCAACCTGCCACGGCGCCATCGCATCGGACCAGATGATGCCGTTGGCGTCGTGGTTCTGCTCGATCGCCGCGGCGACGATGCGTGAGACGCCGATGCCGTAGCAACCCATCGACATCACCGCGGCCTTGCCGGTCTCGTCGAGCACCGTGGCGTTCATCGCCTCGGCATATTGGCGGCCGAGCTGGAAGATATGGCCGACCTCGATGCCGCGCGCGAGCCGGATCTGGCCGCCATCGGCGGCGGGCTCGCCCTCGACCACGCTGCGCACGTCGGCCACCGTGTCCGGCTCAGGCAGGTCGCGGCCCCAGTTGACTCCGCCGATATGGAAGCCCTGCTGGTTGGCACCGACCACGAAATCGGCCAGCGCGGCGACATCGCGGTCCGCCACCACGCGGATCAGCCTGGCGGCCCCGATCGGGCCCAGGAAGCCCGGCTCGCTGCCCAGGTGATCGAGGATCTCGGCTTCGGTGGCCATGCGGTAGCCGGCCATGCCCGGCACCTTGGCCAGCTTGATCTCGTTGGCGTCGTGGTCGCCGCGCACCAGGACCAGGACGAAGCCATCCTCGGTCATGGTGGCAATCGACTTGACCGTGCGCTGCAAGGCGATGCCCGTCAGCGCTGCGACCGCCTCGCAGGTCTTCTGGGTCGGGGTCTCGATCCGGCGCATGTCTTCGGCCGGCGCCGGGCGCGGGGCAGGTTCGGCCGCCACGGCCGCTTCGACATTGGCCGCGTAGTCCGAGCCGGTGGAGAAGGCCAGGGCGTCCTCGCCCGAGCCGGCCAGCACGTGGAATTCCTGCGAGGCATCGCCGCCGATGGCGCCGCTGTCGGCCAGTACCGCGCGGAACTCCAGCCCCAGCCGGGTGAAGATGCGGGTGTAGGCCGCATGCATGTTGCGGTACTCGCGCGTCAGGTCTTCGTCGCTGAGGTGGAAGGAGTAGGCGTCCTTCATCAGGAACTCGCGCGCGCGCATCACGCCGAAGCGCGGACGGATCTCGTCGCGGAACTTGGTGTTGATCTGGTAGAAGTTCACCGGCAGCTGCTTGTAGCTGGACAGCTCGTTGCGGGCGAAGTCGGTGATGACTTCCTCGGCGGTCGGCGCGTAGCAGAACGCCTGCTCCTTGCGATCGGTCACCTTGAGCAGTTGCGGGCCGAACTTCTTCCAGCGGCCGGTCTCCTCCCACAGCTCGCGCGGCTGGATGGTCGGCAGGATCACTTCCAGCGCGCCGGCGCGGTTCATCTCCTCGCGCACGATGGCCTCGACCTTGCGCAGCACGCGCAGACCCAATGGCGACCAGGTGTACAGGCCGGAGGCCAGCTTGCGGATCATGCCGGCGCGCAGCATCAGCTGGTGGCTGACCAGCTCGGCGTCGGAGGGGGTTTCCTTGGTGGTGCGGAGATGGAACTGCGACAGGCGCATCGTGGAGGCATCGCTTGCGGAAAGCGGGCATTTTGCCAGTTGCCGCGCCCCGGCGCCGGACCGGCGCGACGGCGTCGTGGCGGCGAGGTCCGCTAATGCAGCGGGGTGACCCGGTCGCCGCCGGCGCCATCGAGCGGGACACGCTGGTACGGGAGGCCCTTCGGTGGCGGGGTCTGGGTGACCTGCAGCGTGCCGGTTTCGTCGCGCCAGCGGTACAGCGCGGGGGGCTGCGCCTGACGGGTCTGCGCATCGGGCGTCTTGCCGGGCGGGGTGCGGCCGAGCCACCACGCCAGTCCGCCGCCGAGGACCAGGCCGGCCAGGATCGCCCAGCCGATCCGCATCGGATCAGCCGCCGGACGGGCCGGTCGAGGCGGTGGGCGGTGTGGGTGTGCAGTAGGCCTTGACCGCCGCGTCGGCCAGGGAGCGCTGGCTGGCGCGCTGCTCATCGGTCAGGACCGCGCCGGGCTTGCCGTCGGCGCCCATCTGCCGGACCGGGGCGCTGTTGGCCAGGATCTTCTGGTTGAGTTTGGCGCTGGCGCACTGGGCGCTTTCGACCGGTGCGGCTTCTGCACCTGCCGGCGCCTCGCCACGGGCCAGGGCATCGGCGCGGTTGATCTGCTTGCCCTCGAGCTTGCGCCCCGCCGGCGGGGTGTCGGAGTAGTGGGTGACGCCCTGCGCGTCTTTCCACTGATAGAGGCTCTGGCCGTGGGCCAGCGGAGACGCCAGCAGGACCGACAGGATCAGGCAGGTGGACAGGCGCATCGGGCAACTCCGCGTGAGATGGGCGCAACGGCGGGGATTGCAGCACCCGGATGCCCGCAAGGCAAGCCGAAAGGGCGGACAGGCGCGCCAGGGCCACGGCAAGGCTAAACTGCACGGATGGACCAGCTTCCCCAGCGCAAACGCGCGCGCGGCATTTATCTGCTGCCCAACCTGTTCACCACGGCCGGGCTGTTCTCCGGCTTCTTCGCGATCATCTCGGCGGCCAATGCCGAGTTCGTGCATGCGGCCATCGCGGTGTTCATCGCCGGCCTGATGGATGGCGTGGACGGACGCGTGGCGCGCCTGACCGGCACCAGCAGCGATTTCGGGGTGCAGTACGACTCCCTGGCCGACCTGGTCAGCTTCGGCATGGCCCCGGCGCTGGTCATGTACCACTGGTCGCTGTCCTCGCTGACCCTGGACGGGGCGACGATGGGCCGGGTCGGCTGGGCGGTGGCCTTCCTCTACGCGGCCTGCGCGGCCCTGCGCTTGGCGCGCTTCAATACTCAGGTCGCCACGGTGGACAAGCGCTGGTTCGTCGGCCTGGCCAGCCCGGCGGCGGCGGGGCTGATGATGTCCTTCGTGTGGGCCTTCGCCGACGGCGAGCTGGGCCTGAGTGGCGACCAGCTGCGTTACGTGGCCCTGGCCATCACCATCGTGGCGGCCCTGCTGATGGTCAGCCGGTTGCGCTTCTGGAGCTTCAAGGGCAGCGGCCAGGGCGGCGCGCGCGCCGATCGCATTCCGTTCCTGCTAGTGGTGCTGGTGCCGGTGGTGATCGCCGTGCTGGTGATCGATCTGCCGCGCACGCTGCTGGCAATCGGCGTGCTGTATGCGCTGTCCGGTCCGGTGATGTGGCTGCTGAACCGGCGCGGGCGCCGGGGTGTCGCACCGTGAGCCTGGACGCGGCCCCGCTGTGGACCGGTGAGCAGCACGCCTGGCTGCAGGCTTTGGGCCATACCGTCTGGGTGCCCGGCAGCTTGCCGGTGGCCGACGCTGCGCCGCATGCCGCACCGCCGCGACCCGCCGTGCGACCCGCTTCCCAGCGTCCGGCCGCCGCGCCGCCAAGGCCGCGTCCTAGTGCCCCTGCGCTGGATGAACCGGCTCCCGCGGCCGCGCCCCGGCGCCCAGCGGCCCCCGCCCGCAGGGCAGGGACGCCATTGCATGACGCCCTGCATTTCGCCCTGGTGCGTGCCTCCGGGCTGAACCCGAACGCGCCCGAGGCGGCCCAGATCATGGCCACCTGGCCCGCCTCGGCGCAGTTGCGCGGCAATGCGGCGGCCAAGCGTGCGCTGTGGCCGCAGCTGCGGGCGCTGCGCAAGGGCGTAGGTCGGGGATGAGTGCGCTGCAGTCCGGCCCGGCGCCGGCCGCCACGCTGCGGGCGATGCGTGAGTCGGACCTGGATGCGGTCATGGCGATCGAGGTCCGGGCCTATCCGTTTCCGTGGACGCGCGGAATTTTTCGGGACTGTCTGCTGGCCGGGTATCCGGCCTGGCTGCTGGTCGAACACGGGCTGCCGATCGGCTATGGCGTGATCAGCCTGGCCGCGGACGAGGCGCACATTCTCAACGTCTGTGTAGCGCCTGAGCGGCAGGGGCGTGGCCTGGGCCGGCAGCTGTTGCGCGCGCTGGTCCAGGGCGCGCGCGAACGTCGCGCCGAGCGTGTCTTCCTGGAAGTGCGGCCGTCCAACCCGCCCGCCATCGCGCTCTACCACAGCGAAGGCTTCAACGAGATCGGGCGACGGCCGCGCTATTACCCGGCGCACAACGGGCGCGAGGACGCCATCGTGATGGCGATCGAGCTGGTCGACGGCGAGATCGACCGGATGCCGCCGCTGTAGGACGTGCGGGCTGTTCAGTGGGAGCCGCTATAGCGGCGATGAGGCTTTCTCGGGAGAGCCCCATCGCCGCTGTAGCGGCTCCCACCTGTAGAGCGGAGCTTGCTCCGCTGCGGCCTTCCCCACGAACCGAACGAAGAGCAGCGGAGCAAGCTCCGCTCTACAGGCAGACCGCTGCGAGACTTGAGAAGACAGTTGCTCCCACAGCAGCCACTGCCCCACAACCGCAGGGCAGCCATTGTGCCCACAGCAGCCATTGGCAATGACTTGCGCCGCTGCCGGCAGAGGGCTTACAGCTTGGCGCGCTGCTCCTGCAGGGCGGTCAGCTGGCCGGTCCAGTCGGCCAGGCGCACGCGTTCCTGCTCGACCACCGCCGCGGGCACCTTGTCGCTGAACTTGGCCAGCTTGGCTTCGCTCTTCTCGCGCTCGCCGGCGACCTTGGCGATCTCCTTGTCCAGGCGCGTGCGCTCGGCGTCCAGGTCGACCAGGCCTTCCAGCGGCACCAGCAGGCGCAGCTCGCCGACCACGGCGGCGGCCGAGGCAGGCGCTTCTGCGCCGTCCAGCCATTCGATGGCCTCCAGCTTGAGCAGGAACTGCAGTTGCGAGGCGAAGCGCGCCACGCGCGCACGATCCTGCTCGGTGCCGGCCTGCAGCAGCAGGCGCACGCTCTTGCCGGGCGACACGCCCAGTTCGCTGCGCACGCGGCGCAGGGCGCTGACCATGGCCTTGAGCCATTCCACATCGGCCTCGGCGGTGGCGAAGCCTGCCGCGCCCACGCTTTCCGCGGTCGGATAGGCCTGCAGCGAGATGCTCTGGCCGGTCACGCCCACGCGCGGGGCGACCTGCTGCCACAGCTCCTCGGTCACGAACGGGGCCAGCGGATGCAGCAGGCGCAGCAGCTGCTCGAGCACGTACAGCAGGGTGTGGCGGGTGCTGTCGGCGGCAGCTTGATCGGTGCCATTCAAGGCCGGCTTGGCCAGTTCGACGAACCAGTCGCAGAACTGGTTCCAGGCGAACTCGTACAGCGCCTGTGCCAGCAGGTCGAAGCGGTAGGCGGCGAAGTGCTCGGCCGCCTCGGCCGATACGCGCGCCAGGCCGGCCAGGATCCATTTCTCGGCATCGGTCGCAGGGTGCGGCGCACCGCTGAACTGCGCGCCCTCGGTGTTCATCAGCACGAAGCGACTGGCGTTCCACAGCTTGTTGCAGAAATTCTTGTAGCCCTCGGCACGGCCCAGGTCGAACTTGATGTCGCGGCCGTGGGTGGCCAACGCGGCGATGGTGAAGCGCAGCGCATCGGCGCCGTGGGCGGCGATGCCGTCCGGGAATTCCTTGCGCGTGGCCTTGGCGATGCGCTCGGCGTCCTTGGGCTTCATCAGTCCCGTGGTGCGCTTGGCCAGCAGGTCGTCCAGCGAGATGCCGTCGATGATGTCCAGCGGGTCCAGCACGTTGCCCTTGGACTTGGACATCTTCTGGCCCTGCGCATCGCGGATCAGGCCGGTGATGTAGACGTCCTTGAACGGCACCTGCCCGGTGAAGCTGTCGGTGGCCATGACCATGCGCGCCACCCAGAAGAAGATGATGTCGAAGCCGGTGACCAGCACATCGCTGGGCAAGTAGCGGTCGAAACCGCGCTGCGCCATGGCCTGCTCGTCCGGCCAGCCCAGCGTGGAGAACGGCCACAGTTGCGAGGAGAACCAGGTCTCCAGCACGTCGCTGTCCTGGGTCAACACCACCTCATCGCCCAGACCGTGCGCGCTGCGCACGGCGGCCTCGTCGCGCCCCACGTAGCAGGTGCCGGCTTCGTCATACCAGGCCGGGATGCGGTGGCCCCACCACAGCTGGCGGCTGATGCACCAGTCCTGGATGTTCTCCATCCAGTGGCGATAGGTATTGATCCAGTTCGGCGGCACGAACCTGATGTCGCCCGTCTCGAAGCGTTCCAGGCCGCGCTTGGCCAGGCCGTCCATCTTCACGAACCACTGGTCGGTCAGGTAGGGCTCGATCACCTGCCCGGTGCGGTCGCCACGCGGCACCTGCAGCTTGTGCGGCTTGGTTTCGACCAGCAGTTCCAGCGCTTCCAGGTCGGCCAGCACGTCCTTGCGGGCGACGTAGCGGTCCAGGCCCTGGTATTTGTGCGGCGCGTTGTCATTGATCGTCGCGGTGGGCGTGAACAGATTGATCATCGGCAGGTCATGGCGCACGCCGACCTGGTAATCGTTGAAGTCGTGCGCCGGGGTCACCTTGACCACGCCGGTGCCGAAGGCGCGGTCCACGTAGTCATCGCCGATCACCGGGATGGTGCGCTCGCTCAGCGGCAGCGCGACGGCCTTGCCGATCAGGCCGGCGTAGCGCGGATCTTCGGGATGCACCATCACCGCGGTATCGCCGAGCATGGTCTCCGGGCGGGTGGTGGCCACGACCAGGTAGTCGCGCACTTCGCGCAGGGTTTCATTGCCGTCGGCATCGACTTCGACATGCTCGTAGGTCGCGCCGTCGGCCAGCGGATAGCGAATCGACCACAAGAAGCCGTCTTCCTCGACGTTTTCCACTTCCAGGTCCGAGATCGCGGTCTTCAGCACCGGGTCCCAGTTGACCAGGCGCTGGCCGCGGTAGATCAGGCCCTGTTCGTACCAGCGGAGGAAGGCCTCGTTGACCGCCTGCGAGGGCTGCGGGTCCATGGTGAAGGTGCTGCGCGACCAGTCGGCCGAGGTGCCCAGGCGCCGCATCTGGCGCTCGATGGTGTCGCCGGACTGCTGCTTCCATTCCCAGACCTTGGCGATGAAGCCCTCGCGGCCCAGCGAGTCGCGGGTTTCGCCCTGGCCTTCGGCGGCCAGGTTGCGGCTGACCACCATCTCGGTGGCGATGCCGGCATGGTCGGTGCCCACCTGCCACAGCGCATCGAAGCCGCGCATGCGGTGGTAGCGCACCAGCGCGTCCATCAGCGTCTGCTGGAAGGCGTGGCCCATGTGCAGCGTGCCGGTGACGTTCGGCGGCGGCAGCAGGATGGTGTAGGGGGTGCCGGTGCCGGAGGGTTTGAACGCGCCGCTGGCCTCCCATTGCGCGTACAGGCGCGCTTCGAAGGCTTTTGGGTCGTAACTGGAGGCGAGCGGTTCGGTCATGGCAATCGGTCTTGGTCGTCCCGGCGCATCGCCGGGCGGAACGAAAATACGGATCGGCCGGCACGGGCGCCGGCCGAAGGGGTTACATGTCGTGCTTGTTGAGCGAGAAGCCCCGGGCCTGGTACTGACGCCAGCGCTCGCGCAGTGGCTCGCGGGCGGCTGGATCGGCGGGCACCACCTCCAGCACCCGCTCACAGGTGCCGGCGTAGGCGTCATCGCGCAGGTTGATCACCAGCGGACGTTGCGGGGTGTCGGTCTCCGGCGTGGCGATCAGAACCGGGGTGACCTCGTCCTCGTCATCCATCCCGACGATCTGGTGCGGCACGTAGGCATCGTCCTCGAAGGCCCACAGCAGCTCGTCCAGTTCCTCGGCTTGGGCCGTATCGCGGGCCAGGATCACCGTGTACTGACTGGTGGCGTAGCACTTCTTGGCCAGTTCGCAGACCAGGTGCAAGGGCGCCTCGAGGAAGCGCGGCTTGGCGATCAGGTAGAAGTCGGCGCGGGCCATGAACAACCAGGGTGGGGAATGGGGAGTCGTCGCGCGAATGCGCTGACGCGTGCGGGGCAGGGCGATCGAAGCATCGCGCCCGCCCCGCGCGCCATCAGGCCGCGCGGTCCAGCAGCCACTGCGCCAGCAGGTTCACCGGGCGGCCGGTGGCCATGCCGCGCTTGCCCTCGTCGTTGGCCACCCCGGCGATGTCCAGGTGCGCCCAGCGCTGGTCTTCGGCAAAGCGCGACAGGAAGCAACCGGCGGTGATCGCCCCGCCCCAGCGCCCGCCGATGTTGTAGACATCGGCGAAGGCCGAGTCCAGCTGGGCCTGGTATTCGTCCCACAGGGGCAGGCGCCACGCACGGTCGTAGACGTGCTCACCGGCGGAGAGCAGCTCGTCGCACAGGTCGTCGTGCTTGCTCATCAGGCCGGCGGCATGGCGGCCCAGGGCGACCATGCAGGCACCGGTCAGGGTGGCCACGTCGACCAGCGCCACCGGCTTGAAGCGCTCGGCGTAGGTCAGTGCATCGCACAGGATCAGGCGACCTTCGGCGTCGGTGTTGCCGACCTCGATGGTGCGCCCGGACATGGAGGTGATCACGTCAGAGGGACGGTAGGCGTTGCCGTCGATGGCGTTCTCCACCGCCGGCACGATGGCCACCAGGTTGACCGGGACCTTCAGCCCGACCGCGGCCACGAAGGTGCCCAGCACCGTGGCGCCGCCGCACATGTCGTACTTCATCTCCTCGATGCCGCCCTGGACCTTCAGGTTGACGCCGCCGGTATCGAAGGTGATGCCCTTGCCGACCAGCACGTAGGGCCGGGCGCTGGCATCGGCCGCGCCGTTCCACTTCAGCACGATCAGGCGCGGGCGGTTGGCCGAGCCGCGGGCCACGGCCAGCAGCGAGCCCATGCCGAGGGCTTCCATCTGCGCCTCGTCCAGGATCTCGGCTTCGGCACCATCGTGGGCGGCGGCGAACTCCTGCGCCTGCTGGGCCAGGTAGGCCGGGTTGCAGATGTTCGGCGGCAGGTTGCCCAGCTCACGGGTGAACTTCACGCCGTTGGCGATGGCGATGCCCTGGGCCAGGGCCTCTTGGTCGTCGCCACTGAAGGCGACCTTGGCCAGGCTCAGCGGCTCGGCCTTCTTCTTGCCCAGGGTGGCGGTGTAGCGATAGGTGGCGTGCTCGGTGGCGGCCACGGCCTGGCGGATCGCCCAGGCGGCGTCGCGGCCGGGCACGTCCAGCCCGGTCAGGGTGATCAGGGCGCTGGTGGAGGCCCCATCCTTGAGCGCACGCGCGGCCTCGGTGACGACCTTGAGGTAGGTCGGCACGTTGAATTTGGCCGCCTCGCCCAGGCCGACCACCAGCACGCGCGGGGCGGTGACGCCGGGCAGGTCGTGCAGCAGGGTGGTGCGGCCGCTGCGGCCGGGGGCATCGCCGCGCTGGACCAGCGCGGTCAGACGGCCGTCGCTGGCCGCATCGACCGCCTTGGCCGCCGCATCGAGGGTCTTGTCCGCGTACACGCCGACGACCAGGCAGTCGACCGCCGCGGCGGTGGGGGTGTCATGGTTCAGTGTGAATTCCAGGGCCATTGCGCAGATTCCGTTGAGTCGGTTTCACCAGCAGTTACGTACAATCCGTGGCCGCCGCGGTGCTGGATGCCCCGGCTCAGCCTCGGTCCGCGCGATACGCGCACCGGCACTCGAACCCGTAATTGTAAGGCAACCCCCACCCGATGCCGAAGCTGGACCGCTATCTCTTCGCCGAATTCACCCAGAGTTTCCTCGCTGCGCTGATGGTGCTGCTGGTGGTGAGCCTGGGCGGCCTGTTGGTGGACGTGCTGGGCGACGTGGCCGATGGCAAGCTGCCGGCCGGGCTGTTGCTGTCCCAGCTGGGGCTGGCGGCGGTGACCTTTATGCCGCTGATCCTGTCGCTGTCGCTGATGCTGGGCCTGATGCTGGCGATCGCCCGGCTCTACCGCGACTCGGAAATGCCGGTGCTGACCTCCATCGGCGTGGGGCCGCGGCGCCTGCTGCGGCCGCTGCTGATGCTGGTGGTGCCAATGGTGGTCCTGGTGGGCATGATCTCGCTGTGGCTGGGGCCACTGGCCGCACGCACCAGCCAGTCGATGATCGCCCAGGCCAACCGCTCGCTGATCGTGGCCGGCCTGGAGCCGGGCAAGTTCACCGTGCTCAGCAATGGCTCGGTGGTCTATGTCGACGGCATGTCACCTGACGGCACCGGACTGAGCAAGGTGTTCATGCAGCGCCAGCAAGGCGATCGGCTGGACGTGGTGACCGCCAAGAGCGGCAAGATGTATTTCGAGGGCGAGACCTCACGCTACCTGCAGCTGGACAACGGCTTCCGGGTGGAGGGGCCGGCCAATGACGGCAAGGATTTCCGCCTGATGCGCTACGCCAGCAATGCGGTGGCCCTGCCGGACCAGCAGGAAAGCAAGCCCGACGACGATCCCGAACTGCTGCCCACCGGGCAACTGCTTGGCGATAGCAGGCCGCAGGCCAATGCGCAGCTGCACGCGCGCATCACCCCGCCCCTGCTGTGCCTGGCATTTGCCCTGCTGACCCTGCCGCTGGCGCGCAGCGCGCCGCGCCAGTCGCGCTACGGGCGGGTGATGCTGGGATTCCTGGGTTACCTGGTCGCCTTCCTGATGATGATCAATGGCACCCAGTGGCTGACCAGCGGCAAGCTGCCCGCCGCGGCCGGGCTGTGGTGGCTGAGCGTGCCGCTGCTGGTGCTCGGCGTGTGGGCCTACAGCCGTGATGGCCGTCTGCGCCGCCCGCGCGGAGCCCGCGCATGAGCCGGCTGCTGCGTATCCACGACCTGTATGTCGGCAAGGTCGTGCTGGGGACGGTGATCCTGGTGTGGGCGGTGCTGTTGGGCCTGGACATGACCAACGCCATGTCCGGCGAGATCAAGGACATCGGCAAGGGGAGTTACACCTTCGGCCATGCGGTGGCCTACGTGGCCTATACCGTGCCCCGCCGTGCCTACACCCTGTTTCCCACGGCTGCGGTGATCGGCGCGTTGATGGGGCTGGGGCAGCTGGCGGCGAGTTCGGAACTGACCGCGCTGCGCGCGCTGGGACTGTCCCGTCGTCGGCTCAGTCTGTCGGTGGCCGTGGCCCTGGGCCTGCTGACGTCCGGGATGGTGGTCAGCATGGAATGGGTCGGGGCCTGGGGCCAGGATCAGGCCGACAATCTCAAGGCGGCGGCGAAATACGGCGATGTGGCCCGTGGGCGCTACGCCAGCCTGTGGGCACGCGAGGGCGACATCTTCCTCAACGCGCAGACCGGCGAGGAGACCAGGGTGGACGGGCGCGACGACGTGGTCCTGCGCGACGTGCGCATGTACCAGCTCGACGAACAGGGCCGGCTGGCCTCCATCGCCCATGCCGCCACCGCCACCCATGGCAAGGACAGCTGGCTGCTCAAGGACGTGGTGCGCACGACCTTCGGCGAGCGTTCGCTCAGCCAGGACAAGGTGCCCGAAGAGACCTGGGCGTCCAAGCTGGACCCGGCGGCCCTGGCCGCCAGCCTGGGGCGGCCCCGCTACATGTCGGCCAAGGACCTGTCGCGCAGCATCACTTATCGCCGGCGCAACGGCCTGGATGCGCGCGACTACGAAGAGGTCTACTGGGGGCGCTGGTTCTATCCGGTGAACGTGCTGGCGCTGTGCCTGGCGGCCATCCCGTTCGCCTTCGGCAGCCTGCGCAGCGGCGGCATGGGCAAGCGGCTGTTCACGGGCATCATGTTCGCCCTGGCGTTCTGGCTGCTGCAGCTGCTGTTCGGACGCATGGGCACCGCGCTGCACCTGGACTACCGCCTGGCCTACACCGCCACGCCGATCCTGATGCTGGTCATCTCCTGGTGGTTGTTTCGCAAGCGCAGCAGTTGACCCGGGCTAGGTCTGGGGCCTGCGCAGCAGGCGCGTCCGACTCAGGCGGTCGTGCCAGGTGAGCCGATCGCGGTCGATCCATGCCCACCAGAAGCCCAGCCCCGCGCACAGCAGGGACACGGTGCCGACCGTGTAGCGCAGCCACAGCGCACGCCAGCCCGGTGGTTGGTCCGCGTGCTGGCCCACCACCGCGATCCGCCAGGGACGCATGCCCAGGGTCTGTCCGCCATGGCGCCAGCTCAACGTGGCGTACAGCCCGGTCACGCACCAGCAGCAGGCCCACAGCAGCCACTGCAGGGCACTGAAGGGCTCAATGTTCTGGCGCGCGGCGTGGTGGCCGAGATAGGTATAGCCGGCGGTGAAAGCGGCCGAGACCGCGAACCACAGTGCCAGCGCCGGCCACGCGTCGTAGCACAGGGCCAGCAGGCGCCAGCCGACGAATGCGTGGCGCGGCGGAGGCAGGGCGAGAGGCGGGACGGGCGCTGACATGGCGCCAGCATAGTCGCCCGTGGCCTGCCGGCCATGGCGCGCCGCGGGATGGCCGCGCCTTGGCCGGGCGACCGCGCCAGCCGTGCGGCGCGTCTTTCGGGAACCCAACGACACGCCCTAAGCTGGGGCGATGTCCACGCCCGCCGACCGACGCCAGCGCGTCAACGCCTTGCCTGCCTGTCGCCCCGCCGATCGCGCGAGCATCGATGGGTTTCTCGATGCCGCGTGGGCCGAAGGCGGGTTGGCGCGTGCGACCCTGGAGGCCTACCGTCGCGATCTGGAGGGCCTGGCGCGCTGGTCCGCGGAGCAAGGCGTCGCCGAGCTGTCCGGGGCCGACCGCGCGCTGCTGTTTTCCTTCCTCGCCTGGCGGGCCGGGCAGGGATATTCCCCCCGGAGCAATGCGCGCCTGCTGTCCTGCCTGCGCGCGTATTACGGGCAGCTGGTCCGTCGCGGGCGCCGCGCGGACGACCCGACCGCCTTGCTCGATCCACCACGGCTGCCGCGCGCACTGCCCAAGGCCCTGTCCGAAAGCCAGATCGAGGCCTTGCTGGCGGCGCCGGATGTCGCCGCGCCGGCGGGTCTGCGCGATCGGGCGATGCTCGAACTGATGTACGCCTGCGGGCTGCGCGTGAGCGAGCTGGTCACCCTGCCCGACACCGGAGTCAACCTGCGCCAGGGCGTGCTGCGGGTCATGGGCAAGGGCAGCAAGGAGCGGCTGGTGCCGTTGGGGGAGGAGTCCCAGCACTGGCTGCAGCGCTACCTGGACCAGGCCCGCGCGGTACTGGCCGGAGCGCGCGGCGCGGTTCGGACGGACGGGCAGACCGCATTGTTCATCGACGCCCAGGGGCACCCGCTGAGCCGCCAGGCGTTCTGGGGCCTGGTCAAGCGGTATGCGGCACTGGCCGGCATCGATCCGGCCCGGGTCAGCCCGCACGGCCTGCGCCACAGCTTCGCCACCCACCTGCTCAACCACGGCGCCGACCTGCGCTCGCTGCAGTTGATGCTGGGCCACAGTTCGCTTTCCACCACCCAGATCTACACCCTGGTCGCCCGCCAGCACCTGCAGGGCCTGCACGCCAAACACCACCCACGGGGGTGAGGCGCCTCGCGCGGCATGCCGCGCGTGCGCCGAACGCCCGGCCATGGATGGCCGGGCCGGGCGTTCCGGAGCCGATAAGGCTGCGCCATGGATGGCCACGGGAATCCATCCTGCAAGCACGCGCGGCATCCCGCGCATGCGCCGAACGCCCGGCCATGGATGGCCGGGCCGGGCGTTCCGGAGCCGATAAGGCTGCGCCATGGATGGCCACGGGAATCCATCCTGCAAGCACGCGCGGCATCCCGCGCATGCGCCGAACGCCCGGCCATGGATGGTCGGGCGGGGCGTCCTGGAGAGCGATCAGGTTTCGCCATGCAAGGCGGGTGGAGAGGTGATCGCGAAGGAGTCGCAGCAGTGCTTAACCGGTTCCCACCCAAGCGCGCTCCACGATGGTGGCATCCGCACACCGCAACACGCCGTACCAAACCCCGCAAACAGGCCTTCAGCCGGCTTGTGCGAGAATCCGGGCGATCTCCCGCCACGGCGGGCCACGCGCAGGCGGCCAGTTGCTGAACCGGTCGCCGCCCTCGAATCAGGAATGTCCGATGCGCCGTCTTCTCCCCTTCGCCCTGCTGGCTGGCCTGAGCCTGACCGCCTGCGCCCAGCAGCCGCAGAACGCCGCCGGGCAGGCCGGCACGGCCAAGGCCGATGCTACGCCCCCGCAGGCCGCGTCCAACGATCCGGCCGATGCCAAGGTCCGTGCCGCGCTCAAGCGCCTCAACCCGCAGGTCGACGTGGACTACATCGGCAAGGCGCCGTTGCCGGGCTTCCGCGAGGTGATCGCCGCCGGGCAGCTGGTCTACGTCAGCGACGATGGCAAGTACCTGCTGCAGGGCAGCGTGGTGGACATCAACGATCGCAAGGACATGATGCAGTCCAGCCCGGCGCTATCGAGCTATCGGCAGAACCTGCTCAAGTCGATCAAGACTAGCGACAAGATCGTCTTCGCCCCCGAGCACCCCAAGTACACCGTCAATGTCTTCACCGATATCGAGTGCGGCTACTGCCGCAAGCTGCACAGCCAGATCGCCGAGTACAACAAGCAGGGCATCGCCGTGGAATACCTGGCCTGGCCGCGCATGGGCCTGGGCAGCCAGGACCACAAGGACATGATCTCGGTGTGGTGCGCGGCCGACCGCAAACAGGCCCTGACCGATGCCAAGACGTCCGGCAAGGTCACCCCGCGCGACTGCACCAACCCGGTGACCATGGAGTACGACGTGGGCCAGCGCCTGGGCGTCAATGGCACCCCGGCGATCTTTGCCCCGGACGGCAGCCAGATCGGCGGCTACCTGCCGCCGGTCGAGATGCGCGCGGCGCTGGACAAGCTGGCGGCCGCCGATGCCGCCAAGGCCCAGGCCTCGCCGGCCGGGATGCCGTAGCCGGCATTCGCGCCGTCCGAACCGCTTTTCGAAGCCGGCCCCGCGCCGGCTTCGCTACAATGGCCGGCCCCGTCTTGACGGCTCGCACCCCACGGTTCCGGACATGATCGTCCTCGAAGGCCAGCCGGCCTTGTCGCAGTTCCGCCGCGCGCGGCTTGAATCCCGCCTCAAATCGGTCGCCCCGCAGGTCCGCCTGCTCGGGACCTGGCAGGTCTTTTTCATCGATCCGCAGGCTGGCACCGCGCCGGACCTGGATGCGCTGCGCCGCATCCTCCAGGCCGGCCAGGCGCCCGCCGAGCGCGAGGCCGGCGCCAGCAGCCGCTTCGTGGTCCCGCGGCTGGGCACGCTGTCGCCCTGGTCGAGCAAGGCCACCGAGCTGGTCCGTGGCGCCGGGCTGCCGATCCACCGGGTCGAACGCGGCACCCGCGTGGACCTGGCCGGCCTGCCGGACGATGCGCAGGCCCTGGCCGCGGTGACCAGGCTGCTGCACGACCCGATGACCCAGTCGCTGTTGGCCTCGACCAACCAGGCCCAGGCCCTGTTCGACGCGCCGGCGCGCGGCGAGCTGGGGCGCATCGCGCTGGACGACCTGGAAGGCGCCAACGCGCGCCTGGGGCTGGCCCTGGCCCAGGACGAGATCGACTACCTGCGCGCGCGCTACGGCGAGCTGGGGCGCGACCCGTCCGACGTCGAGCTGATGATGTTCGCGCAGGCCAACTCCGAGCACTGCCGGCACAAGATCTTCAACGCCAGCTGGACCATCGACGGCCGCGAGCAGGAGCGCTCGCTGTTCAAGATGATCAAGCACACCCATCAGCAGACCCCGCAGCACACGCTCAGTGCCTACAGCGACAACGCCGCGGTGGTCGAAGGCCTGCCGGCCGCGCGCTATCGCCCCGACCCGGCCACCGGCCGGTACCGCAGCGAAGCGGTGGTGCCCAGCGCGTTCCAGATCAAGGTGGAGACCCACAACCATCCCACCGCGATCGCGCCGTTCCCCGGCGCGGCCACCGGCGCCGGCGGCGAGATCCGCGACGAGGGCGCGACCGGCCGCGGCGGCAAGCCCAAGGCCGGCCTGACCGGCTTCAGCGTCTCGCACCTGCGCATCCCGACCCTGCCCCAGCCCTGGGAAGCCCCGCGCGCGCTGAATCCGCGAATGGCCCCGGCCCTGGAGATCATGCTGGACGGCCCGCTGGGCGGCGCGGCGTTCAACAATGAATTCGGCCGACCCAACCTGCTGGGCTATTTCCGCAGTTTCGAGTTGGCCGAAGGACCGGGCCTGACCCGCGCCTACGACAAGCCGATCATGCTGGCCGGCGGCCTGGGCGCGATCGACCGCAACCAGGTCGAGAAGAAGACCCTGCAGCCGGGCGATGCGGTGATCGTGCTCGGTGGTCCGGCGATGCTGATCGGGCTGGGCGGCGGCGCCGCCAGTTCGGTCGCCTCCGGTGACAGCGCCGAGGACCTGGATTTTGCCAGCGTGCAGCGAGACAACCCGGAGATGGAGCGCCGCGTGCAAGAGGTCATCGACCGCTGCGTGGCGCTGGGCGCGGACAACCCGATCCGCTGGTTCCACGATGTCGGCGCCGGCGGCCTGTCCAACGCCATTCCCGAACTGCTGCACGATTCCGGCGTGGGCGGGGTGATCGACCTGGACAAGGTGCCCAGCGACGATCCCTCGCTGTCTCCGTTGGAACTGTGGTGCAACGAATCGCAGGAGCGCTACGTGCTGGGCGTGCCGCAGGCGCGCCTGGCTGAGTTCGCGCAGATGTGCGCGCGCGAGCGCTGTCCGTTCGCCGCCGTCGGCGTGACCACCGCCGAGGAGCGGCTGGTCGTCGGATATGGCGTCAGCGTGGAATCATTGCGTGCTGAGCGCGAGGGCACCCCGCTTGCCGGCCAGCAGGCACAGCCTGCTGGCGTTCGCGAAGGCGCGGACCAGTGGTCCGCAAGCGCCTCCGCTCACCCAATCAACCTGCCCATGGACGTGCTGTTCGGCAAGGCGCCCAAGATGCACCGCGACACCGCCCACCCGGCGGCGCCGCGCTGGCCGGAGTTGAAGACCGCCGGGCTGGACCTGCACGAGGCCGGTCTGCGCGTGCTGGCGCATCCGTCCGTGGCCGCCAAGAGCTTCCTGGTGACCATCGGCGACCGCAGCGTCGGCGGCCTGACCGCGCGCGAACAGATGGTCGGCCCCTGGCAGCTGCCGCTGGCCGACTGCGCCATCACCCTGGCCGGGTTCGACACCTTTGCCGGCGAGGCCATGTCCATCGGCGAGCGCACCCCGCTGGCGCTGCTGGATGCCGCCGCCTCGGCCCGCATGGCCGTGGGCGAGGCGATCACCAACCTGTGCGCCGCGCCGGTCCAGGCGCTGGACACGGTCAAGCTGTCGGCCAACTGGATGGCCGCGGCCAATCATGCCGGCGAGGACGCGCTGCTGTACGACGCCGTGCAGGCCGTGGGCATGGCGCTGTGCCCGGAACTGGAGCTGAGCATCCCGGTGGGCAAGGACTCGCTGTCGATGCAGGCGCAGTACCAGGCCGACGGCCAGACGCACAAGACGGTTTCGCCGGTGTCGCTGGTGATCTCGGCGTTCGCGCCGGTTGATGACGCGCGCACCCAGCTCACCCCGGTGCTCTCGCGCGAGCCGGATACCGAGCTGTGGCTGATCGGCCTGGGCGGCGGCAAACAGCGCCTGGGCGGCTCGGTGCTGGCCCAGGTCCATGCCGGCGAGGAGGCCTTGCCGGCCTTTGGCGGCGACACGCCGGACCTGGACGAGCCGCAACTGCTGCGCAGCTTCTTCGAGCTGATGCGCGACGCCCGTGCGTCCGGGCTGCTGCTGGCCTACCACGACCGCAGCGACGGCGGCGCGTTCGCCGCGCTGTGCGAGATGGGCTTCGCCGCGCACCTGGGCGTGGACATCACCCTGGACGCGTGGGGCGACGACCCGTTCCGCAGCCTGTTCAATGAAGAACTCGGGGCCATCGTGCAGATCGCCTCCGAGGACCGTGCTGCCTTCGCCGATCTGGTCGAGCGCCACGCCCTGACCGAATGCGCCCAGCGCATCGCCAAGCCCACCACCGCGCCGATGGTGCGGGTGAGCCTGGGCGATCGCACCCTGGCCGAATGGCGCTGGGAGCAGCTGTTCGACAGCTGGTGGTCGGTCACCCACGCCATGCAGCGCCTGCGCGACAACCCCGAAAGCGCCGACGATGAGCGCCACACCGCGCGCACCTTCGCCGATCCGGGGCTCAGGCCGAAGCTGTCCTTCGACCCGGCCGAGGACGTCGCCGCGCCGTTCATCGCCACCGGCGCGCGGCCGAAGGTCGCGATCCTGCGCGAGCAGGGCGTCAACGGCCAGATCGAGATGGCGAACGCGTTCGAGCGTGCCGGCTTCGACGCCTTCGACGTGCACATGAGCGACTTGATCGAAGGCCGGGTGACGCTGGAGCGTTTCACCGGCCTGGCGGCCTGCGGCGGCTTCAGCTACGGCGACGTGCTGGGCGCAGGCCGCGGCTGGGCGACCTCGATCCTCGAGCGCGCAGCGCTGCGCGAACAGTTCGCCGCGTTCTTCGCCCGCGAGTCGACCTTCTCGCTGGGCGTGTGCAACGGCTGCCAGATGCTGAGCCAGCTCAAGGACATCATTCCTGGCGCCGAGCACTGGCCGCGCTTCCTGCGCAATCGCAGCGAGCAGTTCGAGGCCCGGACCTCGCTGCTGGAAGTGGTCGAGTCGCCGTCGGTGTTCTTCCGTGGCATGGCCGGCTCGCGCATTCCGGTGGCCGTGGCCCATGGCGAGGGCCGTGCCGAGTTCGACTCGCCGGTCGACCAGGCCACCGCGCGGGTGGCGCTGCGCTTCATCGATGGCGATGGTCAGGTGGCCGTCCGCTATCCGATCAATCCGAACGGCTCGCCGGACGCCATCACCGGCCTGACCAGTGCCGATGGCCGCGCCACGATCCTCATGCCGCACCCGGAGCGCACGCCGCGCAGCATCAACCTGAGCTGGGCCCCGGAGGGGTGGGCGGAGGATTCGCCCTGGTTGCGCATGTTCCGTAACGCGCGCGTGTGGTGCGGTTGATCCGTTTTACTGCACTGCAACGTGCTGCCAGAACGCGCCCGCCGATTTATTCGGCGGGCGTTCTTTTTTGTGACACCCATCACTTTACGCGACAAAATTTTGACGCTTTTCGAGCCTTGATTCAGCTTGGGATCAGCTAAAAACCCTTTTTTAACAAAGGGTTGCGTGTGTCAAGCTGTGGCATGAACGCCACTTGACGCACTGAAATCCCCTGGATGACTATCGAATCAAGCACGTGACCTCCGTCAACGTGCCAGGTCCGCCATAAATCCCCCCGCAAGTCAGCGGACCTCCCGAAGTACCGAAAAAAGATCTCCTCGCGAACCCCTGTGCGCAAATTTCCGTTTGCGCGCCGCGGGAGCACTTTGCCCAAAAAAATCCGAACAACAACAACGCCCAAGGAAAGGAAGGATGAATCGCATTTTCTGCAAGCTGTGGGACGCTGAGCGTGGCCTGGTCGTGGTCGCTTCCGAACTGGCCAAGTCCAAAGGCAAGGGCAAGGGCGCGCGGCTGCTGCAGGCCGCGATGGTCACCACGGCCCTGATCCTCTCCCAGACCGCGCTCGCCCAATCCGTGGGAGGCGGCCGTTCCCCGGGCCAGGCCAGCACCGCGATCTCCCCCCAGGCTGCCGCCTGCGCCGACGCCGCCAGCCGCGTGGCACGGGCGACCGGCGACCTGTCCATCGCCGTGGGGTGCGGCGCGCTCGCCTCTGGCGCCACCTCTACCGCCGTGGGCGTCCAGAGCGAAGCCAGCGGCGATCAGTCCACCGCCATGGGCGCGGCGGCGCTGGCCAGCGGCGATGCAAGCAGCGCCACCGGCGCGCTGAGCCAGGCCTCCGGCCTTGAATCCACCGCCTCGGGTTACTACAGCACCGCCTCGGCCGACGGCGCCACTGCCAGCGGCGCGGAAAGTCTCGCCTCGGGCATCGAATCCACCGCGCAGGGCTTTTTGGCGACGGCCAGCGGCGATGGCGCATCGGCGAACGGCGCAGAGTCGCTGGCGGCCGGCGCCTTTTCCACGGCCAATGGCTTCTACAGCGCCGCGGACGGCAGTTACGCCACCGCGCTGGGTGGGTATTCGAGCGCGCAGGGCAGCGGCAGCACGGCCGTTGGCAGCAGCTTCGACGTGGGCGACTACCTGTTTGGCCTGCCGGACCTGCTCGTCGTCGACAACCACGCGCTGGGCTTTGGCGCGACCGCGGTCGGTGCCGGCGCAGGCGCCGAAGGCGACCTGACGTCGGCCTTCGGGACCTGGGCCGAAGCGCTGACGCCCGGCGCCACCGCGCTGGGTGCCTGGAGCACGGCCAGCGGCGAGAACAGCGTGGCGCTGGGCGCCAACGCCGTGGCCGACCGCGACAACACGGTCTCGGTGGGTGCCGAGGGCGCCGAACGCCAGATCACCAACGTCGCCGCGGGCACCGAGGACACCGATGCGGTGAACAAGGCGCAGCTGGACCAGGCCACCACCGCCAACAAATACCTGGCGATGAACGGCAGCGATGCCAGCCAGGCCGGCGCCTACGCCGACGGTGACGACAGCACCGCGGTGGGCGAAGCCAGCAACGCGATCGGCACCGGTGCTTCGGCTTATGGCGCCGGCGCGACGGCAATGGCGGATAGGGCGACGGCGGTCGGCTACGACAGCGTCGCCGATGCCCAGGGAGCCTCGGCCTACGGTGTCGGCAGCCAGGCAACCGGGCAGAGTGCCACGGCCATCGGCGGGCAGATGACGGTGGTCAACGGCACGACTTGGGAGGAGGAGACCTGGTCAACCGAGGCCAGCGGCCAGGAGAGCACGGCCATCGGCACCGCGGCGCATGCCACCAACTACGGCAGCACGGCACTGGGCGTGGTGTCCGAAGCCAGCGGCGAAAGCGCCACCGCGTTGGGGCAGGCCAGCACGGCACGCGGCGACAACAGCGTGGCGGTCGGTAGTCAGGCGCGCTCCAGCGAAGTCTTCAGTACCGCCGTTGGCGCCTGGTCGCGCGCGACGGGGCCGCGTGCCACCGCGGTGGGTGAAAACGCCCTGGCCCAAGGCGATGGCAGCCTGGCGCTGGGCGGCTTGGCTGCCGCCGGTGGGGACCAGAGCATCGCGATCGGCTGGAACAGCATCGTCTTTCCTGACAGCGGCGACGGCATGGCCCTGGGTGCCAACGCCATGGTGGAACCCGGTGTGCAAGGCGCCGTGGCGCTGGGCGCCAACGCCGTGGCCGACCGCGACAACGCGGTCTCGGTGGGGGCCGAGGGCGCCGAACGCCAGATCACCAACGTCGCCGCAGGCACCGAGGACACCGATGCGGTGAACAAGGCGCAGCTCGATGCGGTGGCAGACACCGCCGAGACCACCAGCAAGTACTTCCAGGCCAGCGGCAGCGCCGACAGCGACGCTGGGGCTTATGTCGATGGCGACAACGCGATCGCGGCCGGCGAGGCGTCAAATGCCATCGGCAACGGCGCATCGGCCTATGGCGCCGGCGCCACCGCCTTCGCCGACAACGCCACGGCGGTCGGCACCAATGCCTATGCGGCAGGCCAGAACAGCGCCGCGTTCGGCTACAACGCGCAGGCCACGGGCCCGGCCAGCGTGGCCATGGGCGGTGCGGCGGTGGACGAAAACGGCGATCCACTGATCACCAGCGGTGGCGAGCCGGTGCAGACCGGCGCGACCAGCGCCAGCATCGGTGGCACCGCGGTCGGTGCAAGCGCCGATGCGTCCGGCTTTGCCGCTTCGGCGCTCGGCGTCGGCGCCTACGCCGGCGGCGAGCAGGCCACGGCGATGGGCGCGGTGGCCAATGCCGTTGGCGACTACTCCACGGCGATGGGCACCTCCAGCGCGGCCAGCGGCACCAGCTCGGTGGCCGTCGGCGGCATGGCCGACCTGGTGCCCGGGCTGGGATTCTTCGTCTCGACCCAGGCGCTGGGCGAGGGCTCCGGCGCCTTTGGCGCAGGCGCCCTGGCCAGCGGCGACTACAGCCTGGCCACCGGTACGCTCAGTGAGGCCGATGGCCTGGAGAGCACCGCGCTCGGTTATTTCGCGTACGCGCCAAGCGACCTGGCCACGGCCGTCGGCGCCGAGTCGTGGGCCAGCGGCGCCGGCAGCACGGCGCTGGGGTTCTACTCGACCGCGTTCGGCGAAAACAGCGTGGCCCTGGGCGCGTATTCGGTCGCTGATCGCGACAACGTCGTCTCGGTCGGCGCCGAAGGCACCGAACGCCAGATCACCAACGTCGCCGCAGGCACCGAAGACACCGATGCGGTGAACAAGGCACAGCTCGATGCGGTGGCAGCCACCGCCGAGACCACCAGCAAGTACTTCCAGGCCAGCGGCAGCGCCGACAGCGATGCCGGCGCCTACGTCGATGGCGATAACGCCACGGCGGCTGGCGAGGCGTCCAATGCCATCGGCAACGGCGCATCGGCCTATGGCGCCGGCGCCACCGCCTTCGCCGACAACGCCACGGCCACCGGTGCCGGTGCCAGCGCGCTGGCCGACAACGCGACCGCTCAGGGTGCCGGTGCGCAGGCGCTGGGCGAGTACGCCACGGCGACCGGCGCGGAGGCCGAGTCCAGTGGCGAGCAGTCGACGGCGACCGGCGCGGCCAGCCTGGCTTCGGGCGATGGCAGCGTGGCCAACGGTGCGCTGAGCGAGGCCTCCGGGATCGAGTCGACCGCCTCTGGCTACTACAGCAGCGCGTCCGGGGACGGGGCTTCGGCGTTCGGCGCCGAGAGCATCGCCAGCGGCGTGGAATCCACCGCTGCCGGCTTCCTGGCAGGCGCCAGCGGCCTGGGCGCCACCTCGATCGGCGCCGAGTCCCTCGCCGCGGGCGACTACGCCACCGCGCTGGGCCTGGCGGCCTCGGCCGATGGCGAGAGCGCCACGGCACTGGGTGAATTCAGCCAGGCATCGGGCGCCGAATCCACCGCCGTCGGCGGCAGCACCTTGTTTGGCCTGATCAACACCCGCGCGACCGGCACGGGCGGTTCGGCCTTCGGCAACGGGGCGTGGGCGACAGGCGAATACAGCACGGCGCTGGGCCACAACACCTTCGCTTCCGGTGACGACAGCACGGCGATCGGGGTGAATGCCTATGCATCTGCCGACGATGCCGTGGCCCTGGGCGCCAATGCCGAGGCCGACCGCGACCATACGGTCTCGGTGGGCGCCGAAGGCGCAGAACGTCAGATCACCAACGTCGCGGCGGGCACCGAGGCCACCGATGCGGTGAACAAGGCGCAGCTCGACGCGGTGGCGTCCACGGCGGAGACCACCAACAAGTACTTCCAGGCCAGCGGCAGTGCCGACAGCGATGCCGGGGCGTATGTGGATGGCGACAACGCGGTCGCGGCCGGCGAGGCGTCCAATGCCATCGGCAACGGCGCATCGGCCTATGGTGCAGGCGCCACGGCCTTGGCCGACAACGCCACGGCGGTGGGCGCCAACGCGACCGCCAGCGGCCTGCGGACGGTGTCGCTTGGCGCCAACAGCGAAGCCGCCGCGACCGGTGCGGTGGCGGTCGGCGTCAAGAGCCTGGCCAGCGGCGTCAACAGCACCGCGATCGGCCGTCAGGCGACGACCTACGGCGAGAATGCGGTGACCGTCGGCTACAACGCCTTCGTGCGCCAGAGTGCGTCCAACGGCGTGGCCCTTGGCGCCAACGCCGGTGCGACCGGCGCCAACTCCGTCGCGCTCGGCGCCGGCTCGCGGACCTACGAGGCCGATACGGTCTCGCTGGGCAGCGGCAATGGACGTGGCGGTCCGGCCACGCGCCGCATCGTCAACCTCAGCGCCGGCTCACTTGCCGCAGGCAGCACCGAGGCGATCAACGGCGGGCAGCTGTTCCAGACCATGCAGGCCTACGCGAACTACCTGGGCGGTGGTGCGGCGGTCGGACCGCTGGGCGGCATGACCGCACCGACCTTCGTCGTCCAGGGCGACGCCTACCACTCGGTGGGTGATGCGATCAGCGCGCTGGACAATCGGGTTACCGAGCTGGCTGGCGGTGACAGCGCTAAAACCTCTGCGTCCACCTCGCGCACGGCCAGCGGCGTCGCTTCCACCGCGTCGACCGAAGGGGCGCCCACCCCGGCGGCCGAGGGCGAACCGGTTGCCGCCGCGGATACGCGGGTGGCCTCCGAGGCAACGGACGAAAGCCAGACCAGCACGACCGGCAGTGGCCAGATCCGCACCGCCAGCGTGCCGGCGGTCCCGGCCGACGTGCGCGCCTACGCCGACACCACCGCGACCGAGACCTTGACCGCGGCCAATGCCTACACCGACGCGCGCTTCGAGGCCTGGAACCAGGATTTCGAAGGCTACAAGCGCGATACCGACCGTCGTTTCAGCGAACAGGATCGCCGCATCGACCGCCAGGGCGCGATGAACGCCGCCATGCTCAACATGGCCACCAGCGCAGCGGGCATCCGCACCGACAATCGGGTGGGCGTCGGCGTGGGCTTCCAGGGCGGCGAGAACGCGCTCTCGGTGGGCTATCAGCGCGCCATCAGCGAGCGTGCCACGGTCACCGTCGGCGGTGCCTTCAGTGGGGACGAACGCTCGGTGGGCGTGGGCGCCGGCTTCGGCTGGTAGTCATCAGGACACAGGCCGGGCGGCCCGAGGGTCGCCCGGCATGCAGGACGCGCATGTCGACAACCCGGCCCAGGCCAGCCGGGGCTCAGGGGGCCACACCATGCCGCAACGAACGGCCAGCAACTTCATTTCGCACAAGGAACGCACCGCAATGAAAACCAAACTCCTCTCGGTCGCCCTGTCGGGCATCGTCATGGTCATGTCCGCAGGGGCTGCGGCGGCCGCCCAGCCCGCGCCAGGGCTGAAGATCATGCCGCTGCCGACCGGCGCGGATGCGGACCAGAAAATCGGCCGCTTCATCATCACCTATCGCGATGGCGCCACGGCCAGGTCCAGTGCAACCGTGGCCGGCAACGCGACCCAGGCCTTGTCGCGTGCGGGCCTGAATGCCGCCGGCAAGGCGCCCTCGGCCCGGTACATGCGCAAGCTGGCCACCGGCGGCGAGCTGGTGCGGACTTCGCGCAAGTTGGACCGGGTGGAGGCTGCGGCCTTCATGCGCCAGCTCGCGGCCGACCCCAACGTGGTCAGCGTGCAGGCCGACGTGCTGCGCCGTCCGGTGCGCGACATCCAGGCACCGGCAGCGCTGCAGCCGGCCACCTTCACCCCCAGCGACACCTACTACGCCAACTACCAGTGGCACCTGAAGACCCCGGACGGCACCGTCACGGCCTCCGGCAATGCCAACGAAGGCGGCGCCAACGTCAACAACGCCTGGGACCTGGCCGATGGCAATGGCATCGTGATCGCGGTGCTGGACACCGGCATCACCACCCATACTGACGTGGATACCTCGCTGGGCGATGCCGGCTACGACTTCATCACCGACAGCCTGGTGTCCGGCCGTGATACCGACGGGCGCGCGCCCGGCGGCTGGGATACCGGTGACTGGACCACCGAAGAGCCCTGGCTCAGTGCCTGTACCGACGCCAGCAATCCGCCGGAAGACAGCTCCTGGCACGGTACCCACGTGGCCAGCACCGCCGGTGCGGAGCTGACCAACAATGCGCGCGGCATGGCCGGCGTCGCCTACAACGCCAAGATCCTGCCGGTGCGCGTGCTGGGTCACTGCGGCGGCTATGACAGCGACATCGCCGACGCGATCATCTGGGCCGCCGGCGGCACCGTGAGCGGCGTGCCGGCCAACACCCACCCCGCGCAGGTCATCAACCTCAGCCTGGGCGGCTCGGGCGTGTGTTCGGCCTCCAGCGTCACCGGCCAGGCCGTGGCGCAGGCCAATGCGCTGGGCGCCTCGGTGGTGGTCTCGGCGGGCAACAGCAACGCCGATGCGGCCAACTTCTCGCCGGCCAGCTGCCCGGGCGTGATCACCGTGGCGTCCACCGGCATCACCAGCAAGCGCGCCTACTATTCCAACTACGGCACGACGGTGGAGATCGCCGCGCCAGGGGGCGGGGTGTACGCCAACGACGGCAGCTCGGGTACCCCGGTCAATGACGGCTTCGTCTGGCAGGCACTCAATTCCGGGGCCACCACCCCGGTGCCCAATGACAGCAACTACGGCGGTTACGCCGGCACCTCGCAGGCGGCGCCCCATGTGGCCGGCGTGGTCGCGCTGATGCAGGGGGCGCGGCTGGATGCCGGCCTGCCGCTGCTGACGCCGACCGAGGTCACCGCGATGCTGCAGGCCACTGCCCATACCCCGGCAGTGGACCCGGCCGCCAATCGTCAGATTGGCGCAGGCATCGTCGACGCCGCAGCGGCGGTCGAGGCCGCCATCGTCGAACCCTGCGACCCGGCCACCGAGCAGTGTGGTCCAGTGGCCACGCCGATCGAGAACCGCGACAAGGTCAAGGTGTCTGGTGCGGCCGGCTCGGAAACCCTGTACAGCTTCCAGGCCAGCGCCGGCACGACGATCTCCTTCGTCACCGCCGGTGGCAAGGGCAATCTGTCGATGTACGTGAGCTACGGCAAGGAGCCGACCTCCAGCAGCTACGACGCCAAGTCCACCCGCTCGGGCAACAACGAGTCGGTCCGCATCAGCAATCCGCAGGCCGGGACCTACTACATCAAGCTCGTGGGCGAGTCGTCCTACTCCGGCGCGACCTTCACCGCGCGCCAGTAAACGCGTTGCTGCTTTTGTGACACGAAGCCCCGGCCGTGCGGCCGGGGCTTTTTTTCGGCACAGGGCTGTTGTGGGGCCTGCTAAAGTGAGGCTCTTCTCTCGTCGCCGGAGGCGCGTGTGAGTGCGGTGCCTGCCCTGATTCCAGACATGGACGTGTCGGTTCCGGCCGATGAGCGCGTGGTTGCGGCGCTGCTGGCCAAGGGCCGGCTGAAGGATGTCGATCTGGCCCGTGCGCGGCGCCTGCAGGAAGAGACCGGTGGCAGCGTGCTGGCCCTGCTGCTGCGCCTGGGCCTGGTGTCGGAGCGCGACCACGCCGAGACCAGCGCCGATGTGCTGGGACTGGAACTGCTCTCGACCAAGCAGCTGCCCGACGTCCCGCCGGAACTGCCGGAGGATGTGACCCTCTCGCTGCGCTTCCTCAAACAGTTCCATGTCTGTCCGCTGGCCGAGCACGACGGCGTGCTCGATCTGTGGGTGGCCGATCCCTGTGACGCCTACGCCGCCGATGCGGTGCGCATGGCCATCGGCGGTACCGTGCGGGTGCGGGTCGGCCTGCGTTCGGAGATCGACGACGTCATCGAACGCTGGCACGGCCAGGGCCGCAGCGCGATGGGCGCCATCGTCGAGAACGCCGATGGCGAGGCCGGTGGCGACCTGGACGATGTCGAGCATCTGCGCGACCTGGCTTCCGAGGCGCCGGTCATCCGCCTGGTCAACCTGGTGATCCAGCGTGCGGTGGAGCTGCGCGCCTCGGACATCCACATCGAGCCGTTCGAGAACCGGCTCAAGGTGCGCTACCGCGTCGATGGCGTGCTGGAGGAGGGCGAAAGCCCCCCGGCCAACCTCACCGCCGCGGTGATCAGCCGCGTCAAGATCATGGCCCGGCTCAACATCGCCGAGCGCCGCCTGCCGCAGGATGGGCGCATCCAGCTGCGCGTGCAGGGCAAGGAGCTGGACCTGCGCGTGTCCACCGTGCCCACGGCGCATGGCGAGAGCGTGGTGATGCGCCTGCTGGACCGTGAGACGGTGGTGTTCGATTTCCAGCGGCTGGGTTTCACCGACGCGTTCCTGCCGCAGTTCCTCAAGGTGCTCGAGCAGCCGCACGGCATCCTGCTGGTGACCGGGCCGACCGGCTCGGGCAAGACCACCACGCTGTACACCGCGCTGAGCCAGCTCAATACCGAAGACGTCAAGATCATCACGGTCGAGGACCCGATCGAATACCAGATCGAGGGCATCAATCAGATCCAGGCCAAGCCGCAGATCGGCCTGGACTTCGCCAGTGCCCTGCGCAGCATCGTGCGCCAGGACCCGGACATCATCATGATCGGCGAAATGCGCGATCTGGAAACCGCGCGCATCGCTATCCAATCCGCGCTCACCGGCCACCTGGTGCTCTCCACCCTGCACACCAACAACGCCGCCGGCGGCATCACCCGCATGTTGGACATGGGCGTGGAGGACTATCTGCTGACCTCCACGGTCAATGGCATCCTGGCCCAGCGCCTGGTGCGCCGGCTGGAGCCGCAGCACGCCGAACGCTACCCGGCAACGCCCGAGGAGATCGCGCGCTTCGACCTGCGTCGTCACCAGCCCGAAGGCGAGATTTTTCTGTATCGCCCGCGCGGCTCGGCCATCGCGCCCACCGGCTACCTGGGCCGCACCACCATCACCGAGTTCCTGGTGATGGACGACGCGCTGCGGTCGGCGGTGATGCGCCACGCCGGCATGGGCGAGATCGAATCACTGGCTCGCCAGGCCGGCATGCGCACCATGTACGAAGACGGCATCGCCAAGGCTTTGGCCGGCATGACCACCATCGAGGAAGTGCTGCGGGTGACCGAGGATGCATGAGCGCGCCAATGGTGTCGCGGCTGGCGTGCGCGTTGGTGTCGGTGCCGGCACGCGCGTGAGGCTCGGCGTCTTCATCCCCGTGTGCGCGGGAATGACGACTGACGGCTGCGCTTTCCCGAGTTCGGACTGATGCCGCTTTACCGCTACAAGGCGCTCAACGCGCGCGGGGAAGTCCTCGAAGCGCAGATGGAGGCCGCCAGCGAGGGCGAGGTCGTCGCGCGCCTGCAGGAGCAGGGCCATCTGCCCGTCGAAGCCCGGCTGGCTTCGGAAGGCGGTGGGCTCGGCGCGTTCAAGCTGCTGGTCCAGCCCAATCCCTTCGGCGGCGAGCGCCTGGTGCTGTTCACCCAGCAGCTGGCCACGTTGCTGGGTGCCGGCCAGCCGCTGGACCGTGCGCTGACGATCCTGCTGGAGCTGCCCGACGAGGACAAGGCGCGCAACACCGTGGCCGATATCCGCGAGGCGGTGCGCGGCGGCGCGCCGCTGTCCACCGCGCTGGAGCGCCAGCACGGCACCTTCTCGCGGCTGTACATCAACATGGTCCGGGCCGGCGAGGCCGGCGGCAGCCTGCATGACACCCTGCAGCGGCTGGCCGACTACCTGGAGCGCAGCCGTGCGCTCAAGGGCCGGGTCATCAACGCGCTGATCTATCCGGCCATCCTGATGGTGGTGGTCGGGCTGGCGATGCTGTTCCTGCTGGGCTACGTGGTGCCGCAGTTCTCGCAGATGTACGACAGCCTGGACGTGCAGTTGCCGTGGTTCACCCAGCTGGTGCTCGCGCTGGGCCAGTTCGTGGCCGGCTGGTGGCTGTTGCTGTTGGCCGTGCCGGCGGTGCTGGCGCTGTGGGCCGACCGCAAGCGCCGCGATGCGGCCTTTCGCGAACGCTTCGATGTGTGGATCCTGCAGCGCAAGCTGGTCGGGCCACTGATCGCGCGGCTGGAAACCGCCCGCCTGGCGCGCACCCTGGGCACGCTGCTGCGCAACGGCGTGCCGCTGCTGGGCGCGCTGGGCATCGCGCGCAACGTGATGAACAACCGTGCCCTGGCCGGCGACGTGGAAAACGCCGCCGACGCGGTCAAGAACGGTCGCGCGCTGTCGACCTCGCTGGGCGTCGGCAAGCGCTTTCCGCGCCTGGCGCTGCAGATGATGCAGGTGGGCGAGGAGTCCGGCGCGCTGGACACCATGCTGCTCAAGACCGCCGATACCTTCGAGGCGCAGACCGCGCAGGCCATGGACCGCATGCTCGCCGCGCTGGTGCCGGCGGTGACCCTGGTCCTGGCGGCGGTGGTGGGCGCGGTCATCATCGCCGTGCTGGTGCCGCTGTACGATCTGGCCGGCGCCATTAATTAGGGCGTGCTGCCCACCATCCCCCGATTCGCTCCACGCAATGGAAGACTGCACATGCACAACCGTCGTTCGCTGACCCGCCTGCCCTCGCGCGCCGCCCAGAGCGGTTTCACCCTGATGGAGATCATCGTGGTGGTGATCCTGATCGGCGGCATCGTCGCCTTCGCCGCCAGCCGCATCCTGGGCAACGCCGACCGCGCCAAGGTCAACCTCGCCCGTGCGCAGGTGCAGACGGTGGCCGAGAAGATCCAGCAGTTCGAGATGGACACCGGTCATCTGCCCGGATCGCTCAACGATCTGGTCACCGCGCCCGGGGACGCCGGCGGCTGGCTGGGTCCGTATGCCAAGGAAAGCGAGCTGAAGGATCCGTGGAACCATCCCTACCAGTACACCGTGCCCGGGCAGGCCGCGCCGTTCGACCTGGTCAGCCTGGGCAAGGATGGCCAGCCCGGCGGAGATAGCGTCAACGGCGACATCGCCTACCAGCACTAAGCCATGTGCGGCCGCGGGCCCGTGTCCGGCCGCCGCCCCGCGCGGGGCTTCACCCTGATCGAGGTGCTGGTAGTCATCGCCTTGATCGCGCTGATCGGGACCTTCACCGCGGTGGCGATGACCGGCGGCCTGCAGGGCATCCGCTTGCGCGCGGCGTCCAAGGAGGTGGCCTCCCAGCTGCGCTATACCCGCGCCCAGGCCATCGCCAGCGGCCGGCCGCAGCGCTTTGCGATCAACCCCAGCGGTCACGTCTACAGCGGGCCGGGGCGACGCAATGGACGCATCCCCGAGCAGCTGGGCATCCGCTTCTACGGGGCCCGCCAGGCCAGTGCCCAGGCGGGTGAAGGCGGGATCATGTTCTATCCCGATGGTGCCTCCACCGGCGGCAGCGTCGAGCTGCGCGCCGCGCAGGTCACTCGCAAGATCACCGTGTCCTGGCTGACCGGCGAGGTGCGCGTGACCACCCCGGGGAGCACGCCGTGACGCCGTGGTCGTCTCGGCGCAGGCGTGGGGTGTCCGCGCACGCTGTGCGTGCGCAGTCCGGGTTCACCTTGATCGAGGTGGTCGTGGCCTTCGGCCTGCTGGCCTTGGCGCTCACGCTGCTGCTGGGGGCGTTGTCGGGCGCGGCGCGGCAGATACACCGCGCCGATCGCGCCGGGCGGGCGGCCCTGCATGCGCAGACCCTGCTGGCCCAGGTCGGTGTCGGCGGGCCGCTGCAGCCAGGCCAGGACCAGGGCGAGCTGGACGGGGGGCGCTATCACTGGCAGCTGGACATCGCGCCCTGGACCGATCCACAGCTGCCGGCCACCGGGCTGGTCAATCCAGGCGCCAACCGGTTGCTGGAGCTGCACCTGGTGCTGACCTGGGGCGATGGCCCAGGCGAGCGCATGGACTGGCGCAGCCTGCGTCTGGCGCCGCCGGAAGGCGCAGGCGGGGTGGCGCCATGAGGCGCATCGGTGGCCGCCGCGCGGCGGGCTTCACCCTGATGGAGATCCTGCTGGCCACGCTGCTGCTGGCGCTGGGGTTGGCGGTGGGCTTTGCGACCCTGCGCTCGGCCACCGCGCTGGTCCATCGCGGCGAAGCGACCGCGGCGCGCAACGAGCGCATCCGCGCCGTCGAAGGCTTCCTGCGCGCCCGCCTGGCCTCGGCCCAGGTGATCGCCTTCGCGCTGGATCCCGAGCAGGGCACGGCCAGCCGGTTCGAAGGTGCGCCGGACCGGATGCGGTTCGTCTCGGACATTCCCGACTACCTGGGCCGCGGTGGCCCGTACCTGCACGATGTGCAGGTGGTTGACGACGGCACCCGCCTGCAGGTGGGGCTGGCGATGGTGCAGGCTGGCCAGGTGATCGAGGAGCCCGGCCCGCCGCGACCGCCGGAGCTGTTGGCCGACCACCTGAGGCAAGTGCACTTCCGCTATCGCGGCCTGGCCGAGGGGGGGGGGCTGGGTCCGTGGCAGGACGCCTGGACCCAGGTCGAATCGCTGCCGGTGCAGGTCGCCATCCAGATCGAAGCCGACGACGGCCTGCACTGGCCGGACATGGTGGTCACCCTGGCCCAGGGCAGCGGCGCCAGCCACGAGGCCACGCCATGACCCGGCGGCGTGAACCCCGGCTTGCGCGCCAGCAGCGGGGCGTCGCGTTGCTCTTGGTGGTCTGGCTGATCGCCCTGCTCACGGCGCTGATTGGCGCCTTCGCCCTGACCGCGCGGGTGGAGTCGTTGCAGGGCCGGGTCCAGGCCGAAGGCAGCGTGGCCCAGCAGGTCGCGCGCGCCGGGTTGGAATATGCGCTGCTGCGTGTGGCCGACCCCGATCCGCGCACGCGCTGGCTGCCGGACGGACGCGCCTATGCCTGGCGCTATGGCAACAGCCAGCTGCAGATCCGCCTGGTGGACGAGACTGGCAAGGTCGACCTCAACCAGGCCGATGCGCAGACGCTGGCCGGTCTGCTGCGCGCGGTAGGCGTGGACGACGCGCAGGCCGGGCAGCTGGCGGCGGCCGTGCTGGACTGGCGCGACAGTGACGCCTTGACCCAGCCCGGCGGGGGCGCCGAGGACGCGGACTACGCTGCGGCCGGGCGGCCGTACGGAGCCAAGGACGCGCCGTTCGAATCGGTGGCCGAGGTCGAGCAGGTGCTGGGCTGGAGCCCGGCGCTGTACGCCAAGGTGGCGCCGTATCTCACTCTGTACAGCGGCCGCAACCGGCCCGACGCCACCTATGCGCAGGGACCGGTGCTGGTGGCCTTGGGCATCGATCCCAATTTGATGCAGGCCCAGCGCGATGGCACGGTTCCGGCGCAGGCGGACGTGGGTCAGGGCACCGGAACGTATAGTATCGAGAGTCGCGCCACGCTCCCCGATGGCCGCCAGGCGGTGTTGCGGGCCGTGGTGCGCGCGGGGGGCGGCCCGACACCGGGCGCCATGTATACGACGCTGCACTGGGAGGAAGGTTGGGAACCCCGATGACGACACGCGCGGGCACGGCGATGCGGCCGGGCCTTGGACGTTCCGTGGGCGCCGCGGGCCGCTTCCTCGCCTGGTGGCGCGACGCGTTGGCCAGTTGGCTCACCCCGCGCTGGCGCGCCCTGCTGGGACTGGATCGCGAACGCCTGCTGCTGGTGCCGGGCGAGGGCCAGGTGCAGCTGCTGCGCGCCGGGCCGGACGGGCTGGGCACGCTGGCCGAGTTGCCGCTGCCGCTGGAGGCCGCCGCGCTCGATGCCGTGCTCGATGCCCGCCTGGTCGGGTTGCCGCGCTGGGGCCTGCTGCCGTCGGTGCAGGTGCTGCGGCGTCCGTTGCTGCTGCCGGCGGCCGCCTCCGAGCGCCTGCGTGAGGTGGTCGGCTTCGAGATCGATCGGCAGACCCCGTTCACCGCCGAGGCGGTGTATTACGACGCGCGCGTCACCGGGCGTCGCGGCGATGGCCAGATCGAAGCCGAACTGGTCGTCGTGCGCCGTCAGGGCGTAGACCGCGCACTGCAGGAACTCGGTCCGGTGGCCACCGGCCTGGCCGGGCTGGACGTGGCCGACGCCGGCGGCCAGCCGCTGGGTGTGAACCTGTTGCCGCCGGCGCAGCGCACCCGCCGCGTCAGTCCCGCCCGCAGCTGGAACCTGCTGGCCGCCACGGTCGCGGTGCTGGCCCTGTGCTTTGCCGGCTGGCAGGTCCTGGCCAACCGGCGCGCGGCGGCCGACGCCTTCGCCGCCCAGGTCGAGCGCAGCGCCGCGCAGGCGCGCGGCGTGGCCACCGAGCGCCAGCAGTTGGTCGACCTGGTGGAAGGGGCCCGCTTCCTGCAGCAGCAGCGCGCCGCGCGTCCGACCACGGTCGAGGTGCTCGACGAACTCACCCGCCTGCTGCCGGACAACACCTACCTGGAGAAGGTCTCCATCGAAGGCGACCGCCTGCTGCTGATCGGGCTCAGCCCCGAGGCGCCTGGGCTGGTCAAGCAGCTGGAGGCTTCCCGGTTGTGGAAGTCGCCGGCGCTGACCGGTGCACTGCAGATGGATCGCCGTACGCGCCTGGACCGCTTCAGCCTGACCGCCCAGCTGGTCGGCGCGCCCGCACCGTCCGCAGCCCCGCGAGGTGCCGCCGATGGCCGTTAGGTCGGCGCAGCAGGACCGCTGGCTGGCACTGGGCCTGTTGCTGGCCGCGCTGGCCCTGGCCTATCTGGTACTGGTGCATCCGTGGTGGACGGTGCCGATGCGCCAGGCCGATACGCGCATCCAGGAATCACGCCTGCGCGAGCTGCGCGTGCGCACCCAACTGCAGCAGCAGCCGCAGATCGAGCGCCAGCTCGCCGCCGCGCGCGCGGCGCTGGGCAATCGCCCGGGCTTCCTGCCGGAGGCTTCGGCCGAACTGGCCACCGCCGCGCTCACCCAGCGCCTGGAGACCGTGGTCTCGCAGGCCAGCCCGGGCAACCGCAGCTGTGCCATCACCAACCGCTCCCCATTGCCACAGTCCGGCAAGCAGCGCTTCGCCCGGGTCACCGTGCAGGTCACCCTGCGCTGCGGCGTGCCGGAGACCGCCGCGGTGTTGCATGCGCTGGAGTCCGGCAGCCCGCGTCTGTTCGTGGACAACCTCAACATCCTGGCGCAGAGCTTCAATTTCCGCGCGGCCAACCGCGACCAGGACCAGGGCAACGGATTGAACGTAAGTTTCGACCTGTCCGGTTACCTGCGGCCCACCCCAGCGCTCCCGCCAGCGGGAGGTGCCCGTGCGCAGTGAGGCCCTGGGCGCGCGCACCTGGCTGCTGATGGCGGTGGCTGCCTGGGCCCTGCTGGCCTGGGGGTTGGCGTTGGCCGGCATGGGCAGCCGTATCGTGCCCCTGCCTGACGACCCCGGGCTGGTCCAGGCGCTGCCCAGCGTGCCTGCGCCCGCGCCCGAGCGCCTGGGGCCGCTGGACCAGTATTCGCAGATCAGCGAGCGGCCGGTGTTCGCCGCCGATCGCCAGCCGCATCCGTTCTACCTGGACGGGCAGGGCGCCGAGGCGACCGAGCAGGGCTTCGACTACGTGCTGACCAGCGTGCTGATCACCCCGCAGCTGCGCATGGCCATCCTGCAGTCGCCCGGCGACAACGGTCAGGCCGCGTCCGTGCGGGTCAAGCTGGGCGATGCGCCGCCGGCCACCCCGGGCTGGCACCTGTCCGAGCTGTCGCCACGGCAGGCCGTGTTCGATGGCCCGGACGGTCCGCGCACGCTGGAGCTGCGGGTCTTCGACGGCAAGGGCGGGCAGCCGCCGACGGCGTTGTCTTCTGGGGCTGGTGCGCGGCGTCCGGGCACCCCGCCTGCGCAGGTGATCGCACAGGGACGTCCGGTCGATCAAGACGACAAGAAGCCACCACCGGATCGTCCATCGCCTTCGGACACCCAGGGACGCGGTGCCCCAGCGTCGGCAGATGCGGCCGAGCCCGCGGAGCCGGCGCAGTCGCCGCTGACCACCGAACAGCAGATGCAGGCCATCCGCGAGCGCATCGAGGCGCGACGCCGGCAGATGCGCGAACAACAGAATTCCGGTGCGCCGGGAACGAACAAGTAGAGAGATGACATGACGTCACGTTCCGTTTTCCTCAGCCTTCTGCTCGGCCTGCTGGCCGGCTGCGCGACCGCGCCCGTGCCCACGGTCCAGCGGCAGGGCAATGCCGCCAATCCCGAGGCCGCAGCCGGAACCTCCGCGCAAGGCGCGCAGACCCAGCCATTGGCATCGGCCGAGCCGCCCGAGACCGGGCCGCAGGCGCAGATCCATCGCGGCAACGGCCAGGTCATCAACCGCAGCGCCGCTGCGGCGCCGCCACCTGCGCTGTCGGGGGCGACCAGCGGCAGCGCGACGTTCAACTTCGAGGGCGAGTCGCTGCAGGCGGTGGTCAAGGCCATCCTGGGCGACATGCTGGGGCAGAACTACGTCATCGCCCCGGGCGTGCAGGGCACGGTGACACTGGCCACCCCGCGAGCGGTCTCGCCGGCCCAGGCGCTGTCGCTGCTGGAGCAGGTGCTGAGCTGGAACAACGCGCGCATGGTCTATGCCGACGGGCGCTACAACATCGTGCCGGCCGACCAGGCCCTGGGCGGCACCGTGGCGCCGCGCTCGGGCGGGGCCACCAACGCGCGCGGCTACGAGGTGCGCGTGGTGCCGCTGCGCTACGTGGGCGCGGAGGAGATGAAGAAGATCCTCGAGCCCTACGCCCGGCCTGACGCGGTCGTGGCCACCGACCCGACCCGCAACATCATCACCATCTCCGGCACCCGCAGCGAGCTGGAGAACTACCTGCGCACCATCCAGATCTTCGACGTGGACTGGCTGTCGGGCATGTCGGTGGGGGTGTTCCCGCTGGAAACCGGACAGGCCAGCAAGGTCGTGTCCGACCTGGAGAAAGTCTTCGGCGCCGACAGCAAGTCGCCCAGCGCCGGCATGTTCCGCTTCATGCCGCTGGAAGGGGCCAACGCGGTGATGGTCATCACCCCGCAGGCGGCCTACCTGGATCAGATCCATGACTGGCTGGACCGCATCGATAGCGCCGGCGACCAGCCGCGGCTGTTCTCCTATGACCTCAAATACATCAAGGCGCGCGACCTGGCCCAGCGCCTGGCCGAGGTCTTCGGTGCCGGTGGCGGCAATGGCTCGCGCACTTCCGATACCTCGCTGGTGCCGGGCAGCGTGGGCGGCGCACTGAGCTCCAGTCCCTTCGGCGCTGACAGCACCGGCCTGGTCAGGGGGAATGGTTCCAGCAGCAGTTCATTCAATTCCGGGAGCAGCCTGTCCTCGGGCAGCAGTGATTCCAGCAGCACTGGCGCAATGGGGAGTGGCGGCGCCAGCCTGGATCTGGGTCAGCGCCAGGAAGGCAACGGCAGCGTCACCCTGGAGGTGGAAGGTGCCAAGGTCGGCGTTGCGGCGGTGGAGGAGACCAACTCCCTGCTGGTGCGCGCCAGCGGCACGGCGTGGCGTTCGATCAAGGACGTGATCGAGAAGCTCGATGTCATGCCCATGCAGGTGCACATCGAGGCCCAGGTCGCGGAGGTCAATCTCACCGGCCAGCTCAGCTACGGCGTCAACTGGTATTTCGAGCAGGCGGTCAATGCGCCGCTGACCGGCGCCACTAGCGCGATCGGCAACGGCGCGAACTTGCCCAGCGCCGCCGGGCGCAACATCTGGGGCGACCTCAGCGGCAGCATCACCGGCAGCACCGGCCTGGGCTGGACCTTCCTGGGCAAGAACGCCGCCGCGGTGATCAGCGCCCTGGACAAGGTCACCAATGTGCGCATCCTGCAGAGCCCGTCGGTGTTCGTGCGCAACAACGCCCTGGCCCAGCTCAAGGTCGGTCAGCAGATCCCGATCAATACGTACTCGGTCAATACCGGGCTCGGCACCGACAACACCTACAGCTCGGTGCAGTACATGGACACCGGCGTGATCCTCAACGTGCGCCCACGCGTGACCAAGGACGGCACGGTGTTCATGGAGATCGCGCAGGAAGTCAGTACGCCGGGCGCCACGCCCGCGGGCTGCGATCCGACAACCAGCAACTGCAATCCGCCGATCAACACGCGCTTCGTCAAGACCGAGGCGGCCATCCAGAGCGGGGACACCATCGTCCTGGCTGGCTTGATCAACGACCAAGTCAACGATGGCAGCTCCGGCATACCGTTCCTGAGCCGCCTGCCGGTGGTTGGCGCGCTGTTTGGCCAGAAGACCCAGGACACCACGCGCAACGAAGTCATCGTGTTGCTGACCCCGACCATCGTGCGCAACCCGCAGGAATCACGCGACCTCACCGACGAATACAGCCAGCGGTTCCGCGCCATGGAACCGCTGCACGCGCCGAAGGACAAGTGAGCCCGGCTGGCCCCCCGCTGCCGGTCGTGCTGCTGCCCGTCGGGGTGGATGACGATGCGCTCGATGCCTGCCTGGGCGCGCTGGAGGCGGGGACGCCGTCCGGCACCCAGGTCTGGCTGGCCGACGACGCACAGGCCGGTCCGCGCGGTGTGGCGCTCATCCAGCGTTGGCTGACGCGCACCCGGCTCAAGGCCGACTACACCCGGCGCCCGCAACCGCTGGGCGAGGTGGCGCACCTGGATGAAATGCTGGCGGCCTGCGATGGCCTGGACGTGGTCGTCCTCGCACCCGATGCCCAGCCGCTGCCGGGCTGGCTCAACCAGCTGTCCGCCTGCCTGGCCAACGATGCCGCCATCGCCAGCGTCACCCCCTGGTGCAACGCCGGCGAAGCGGCGGCGTGGCCCCGACTGGGCGAGGTCTCCGCGCCGCCGGGCGATCCGCAGCGCATGGCGCAGGCCTGCGCCGCCATGGCCGCAACCTATCCCGAACTGCCCGCCGCGGTCAGCCACGCCGTGGCGCTGCGCGGCCGTGCCCGCGCCAAGGCAGGAGGGTTGGACCTGCACAGCTATCGCACCTGGTACGCGGCCCTGATCGACCTGTCCTTGCGCCTGTCCGGGCTGGGCTGGCGCAACGTGCTGTGCGAGACCGCGTTCGTGGCCCGGGGCGGCGAGGGCGGTCCGGGCGAGGGCGACCTGGATGCGCTGGCCGCGCGCTGGCCTGCCTGGAACGCGCGCCTGGCCCAGTTCCTGATGACCGACCCCCTGCACGACGCCCGTGAGCGCCTGGCCGACTGCCATGCCCAGCTCGGGCCGGAACCGCAACGTGAGCTCTTCGGCTGAATCCGGCGGCATCGCCGCCATCGTGGTGACCTACCAGAGCGCATCGACCATCGATGCGTGCCTGTCGCGTCTGCGTACGGCCGAGGGGGTGACCCAGATCCGGGTGGTGGACAACGCCTCCGAGGACGGCACGCTGGAACTGGTCCAGCGCCACGCCGCGCGCGATGCACGCGTGCGCTTCATCGGCAATCCGGACAACCCCGGCTTCTCGGTGGGCTGCAACCAGGGCGCGGGCGATTCCACCGCGCCCTGGCTGGCCTTCGTCAATCCCGACCTGATGGTCGAGGCCGACACCCTGGTCCGTCTGCGCACCCAGGCACAGGCGCACGCCCCGGTGTTGCTGGGCGTTGACCTGGTCGACGAACAGGGCGCACACGATCCGGCCGCGCGCCGTCGCGATCCGGACTTCGGCGCCATGCTGCTTGCGCCGGGGAGCGGTGGGCAACTTGCGGTGGACGCCCAGGCAGGCGCGGTCGTGCAGGATGTCGACGCGGTGTCCGGTGCGCTGATGTTCGTCTCGCGCGCGCTGTTCGAGCACGTGGGTGGGTTCGATCCGGGCTATCGGCTGCATGCTGAGGACCTGGACCTGTGCCGTCGTATCCGCATTGCCCGCGCACGCGTGGCGATCGCCAACGATGTGTGCGTGCTGCACCACCGTGGGGTGTCCAGCCGTTCGCGGCCGCTGTTCGTGGAGTGGCACAAGCATCGCGGGCTGTGGCGGTATTTCCAGCGGTTCGAGGCCCCACGCCGGGGCGCGCTGATGCGGGCCGGGGTGTGGATGGCGATCTGGGCGCACTTCGCGCTGGCGGCCGGGCGTCGGCTGGCTGGCTGAACGCGGGCGCGCATAATGCGCGCATGATCATTCCCTCGCTGCTCGACACCGACCTGTACAAGTTCACGATGATGCAGGCGGTGCTGCATCACTCCCCGGCCGCGCAGGTGCAGTACCGCTTCAAGTGCCGCACGCCGGGAATCGACCTGGCCGCGCACCTGCCGCGCATTTCCGAGGAGATCGATGCGCTGTGCACGCTGCGCTTCACTGCCGAGGAACTGGATTACTTGCGCACCTTGCGCTTCATCAAGCCGGATTTCGTCGACTTCCTGGGCCTGTTCCACTTCGACCGCAAGTACGTCTCGCTGAAAGCCTCGAGCGAAGCGCCGGGGGAGATCGAACTGGAAATCGAAGGGCCGTGGCTGCACACGATCCTGTTCGAGGTGCCGCTGCTGGCGATCATCAACGAGGTCTACTTCGACGCCTTGGGGCAGGGCAGTCTGGAAGAGGGCGAACGTCGCCTGCATGCCAAGATCGAGCGCCTGCGTGCGATCCCCGATGGGACCGGCTGCGCGATCGCCGATTACGGGACTCGGCGCCGCTACTCCCATGCCTGGCATGCGCGCATGCTGCCGCAGCTGCGCGATGGGCTGGGCGCGCAGTTTGTCGGCACCAGCAACGTGCACCTGGCGCGGCTGTACGGCATGACCCCGTTGGGCACGATGGCCCACGAGTGGTTGCAGGCATTCCAGGCGCTCGGCCCGCGCCTGCGCGACTCGCAGGGCGCGGCGCTGGAAGCCTGGGCGCGCGAATACCGCGGCGACCTGGGCATCGCGCTCAGCGATGTGGTCGGCACCGATGCGTTCCTGCGCGATTACGATCTGTATTTCTGCAAGCTCTTCGACGGCATGCGCCATGACTCGGGCGATCCGTTCGCCTGGGGCGAGCGCATGCTGGCGCACCTGCAGGCCAATCGCACCGACCCGCGCGCCAAGATCCTGGTCTTCAGCGACGGGCTGGATGTGGAGCGGGTCGCCCAGCTGTATGCGCACTTCAGCGGGCGCTGTCGGCTGGCCTTCGGCATCGGCACCAACCTGACCAATGACCTGGGCCCCAAGGCGCTGAACATTGTCATCAAGATGACCCGCTGCAACGGCCAGCCGGTGGCCAAGCTGTCCGACTCGCCGGGCAAGAGCATGTGCGACGATCCGGGCTACGTGCGCTATCTGCGCCAGGTGTTCGGGCTGCCGCCCGAGAAGGAGACCGCATGATCCGCACCATCGTTCGCATGGGAGAGCCGGTGCTGCTGGCCCGGGCCGAGCCGGTCGAACACTTCGCCACCGGCGAGCTGCGCGACTTGGTCGAGGACATGTTCCAGACCATGGAAGGTGCCGCTGGCGTCGGCCTGGCCGCACCGCAGGTGGCGGTGAGCAAGCGGGTGATCGTGTTCGGCTTCGACCGCAGCGCGCGCTACCCAGATGCGCCGGCCGTGCCGCGCACGGCGCTGTTCAACCCGGTGATCGAACCGCTGTCCGAGGAACTGGAGGACGGCTGGGAAGGCTGCCTGTCTATCCCCGGCCTGCGCGCGGTGATCCCCCGCTACAAACGCATCCGCTATACCGGCTGGAATGCCGAAGGCCAGCGCGTGGACCAGGTCGCCGAAGGCTTCCACGCGCGCGTGGTCCAGCACGAGGTCGATCACCTGGACGGGATCCTGTATCCGTCTCGAATCAAGGACTTCAGCACGTTCGGCTTCACCGATGTGCTGTTTCCCGACATTGGCACCGGCAAGTGACGTGAGCGGTGGTGCGGTCGCGCATGGCGCGCCTGCTAGCCTGAGCGTCCTTCACCGAAACAGGAGGACGTGATGACAACGCATCTAGGCGGCCTGGGGGTTACGTTGCTGGTCGCGGGGATGGCCTTGTGCATGAATGCCTCTGCGCAGAGCTTCAAGGACCTGCTCAAACAGAAGGACAGCGCTTCGACGCAAGCCACTGGCCAGGACGGGAGCGTCTTGGGCGCGCTCGGCAATCTGTCGATGCCTGCGATCAGCGGCGACACGGCAGGCAATGCTGCCGGGGTATTGCAGTATTGCGTGCAGCGCAAATACCTCAGCGCCGATGCGGTGAGTTCGGTCAAGGACAGGCTGATGTCCAAGTACGGACTGGGCACACCACAGAAGGCCGAACAGTCTGCCGACTACAAGAGCGGCGTGATGGGCGTGCTCAAGGGCGACGGCGGCAAGTCGTTCAACCTTGAATCGGTGTCCGGCAAGGTCAAGGACAAGGCGTGCGACTACGTGCTGGATAACGCGACCAAGCTGGTCTGATCGGGCGTTGTTGCTGGAATAAAAAAAGCCCCGCGAGAGCGGGGCTTTTTGTTTTTATCAAGCGTCGAGGAAAGTCACTGGATCCCCGCTTTCGCGGGGATGGCGAAGGCATGCCTCCGCCGGGGCTGGCAAAGCCGAGGCCGTGAAGGGTCTCGGGCCGGAGCCAAGGCGCGCGGTGCGCGCCTTACTTCAACGCCTTGTAACGCAAGCGCTTCGGGCCGGCGTCGTCGCCCAGGCGGCGCTTCTTGTCTTCCTCGTACTCGCGGTAGTTGCCCTGGAAGAACTCCACGTGCGAGTCGCCCTCGAAGGCGAGGATGTGGGTGGCGATGCGGTCCAGGAACCAGCGGTCGTGGCTGATCACGAAGGTGTTGCCCGGGAACTCCAGCAGCGCGTCTTCCAGCGCGCGCAGGGTCTCGATGTCCAGGTCGTTGGACGGTTCGTCCAGCAGCAGCACGTTGCCGCCCTGCAGCAGGGTCTTGGCCATGTGCAGGCGGCCGCGTTCACCACCGGACAGCGAGCCGACCATCTTCTGCTGGTCCTGGCCCTTGAAGTTGAAGCGACCGATGTAGGCGCGCGACTGGATCTCGATGCCGTTGATGTTGAGGATGTCCAAACCGCCTGAAATCTCCTGGAAGACGTTGTGGTTGCCTTCCAGCTTGTCGCGGCTCTGGTCCACGTAGGACAGCTGCACGGTCGGGCCGAGCACGATCTCGCCCGAGTCCGGCTTCTCCTGTCCGGTGATCATCTTGAACAGGGTCGACTTGCCGGCGCCGTTGGGGCCGATGATGCCGACGATGGCGCCACCGGGGACCAGGAAGTTCAGGTTTTCGAACAGCACCCGGTCGCCGAAGCTCTTGGTGACGTTCTTGAACTCCATCACCGCGTTGCCCAGGCGCTCGCCCGGCGGGATGAAGATTTCATTGGTCTCGTTGCGCTTCTGGTAGTCGACCGACTGCAGCTCTTCCAGGCGGGCCAGGCGTGCCTTGCCCTTGGTGCGGCCGCCCTTGGCGTTCTGGCGCGACCACTCCAGCTCCTTCTGGATCGCCTTCTGACGGGCCTTTTCCTGGTTGTCTTCCTGCTTGAGGCGCTCGTCCTTCTGGGTCAGCCACTCGGTGTAGTTGCCCTTCCACGGGATGCCGCGGCCGCGGTCCAGTTCCAGGATCCACTCGGCGGCGTTGTCCAGGAAGTAGCGATCATGGGTGACCGCCACCACGGTGCCGGTGTAGCGGGCCAGGAACTGCTCCAGCCACTCCACCGACTCGGCGTCCAGGTGGTTGGTCGGTTCGTCGAGCAGCAGCATGTCCGGCTTCTGCAGCAGCAGGCGGCACAGGGCGACGCGGCGCTTCTCACCGCCGGAGAGCTTGCCGACGATGGCCTCCCACGGCGGCAGGCGCAGCGCGTCGGCGGCGATGTCCAGCTGCTGTTCCAGCGTGGCGGCATCGCCCGCGGCCAGGATCGCCTCCAGTCGCTCCTGCTCCTTGGCCAGCGCGTCGAAGTCCGCGCCTTCCTCGGCGTAGGCGGCATAGACCTTGTCCAGGGCGGCCTGGGCCTGCAGGACCTCGCCGACACCTTCTTCCACGGCCTCGCGCACGGTGTGCTCGGGGTTGAGCTCGGGCTCCTGGGCCAGGTAGCCGACCTTGATGCCCGGCTGCGGGCGGGCCTCGCCCTCGAAGTCGGTGTCCACGCCGGCCATGATCTTCAGCACCGTCGACTTGCCCGCGCCGTTCAGGCCCAGCAGGCCGATCTTGGCGCCCGGATAGAAGCTCAGCGAGATGTCCTTGATGATCTGCCGCTTGGGCGGGACCACCTTGCTGACGCGGTTCATGGTGTAGATGTATTGCGACATGCGATCTCCGGCGTAGGACGCAGCCAGCCACCCGCGCCATGTCAGGCAGGCGAGGTGGGGCGATGGAAAGGGACCGCGCATTATAGCCGCTCATGCCTCCCGCACCGCGGCGGGCCCCAACCTGAACAGGCGGTATTGGGCATGATTAACGGCAACGTTCTGAAACGTTTCCAGCCAGTTTGCGTTCACCGGCGCGGCTCATCATCGAACCCGTGACAACTTGTTACGGAGCAAGCCATGAAGCGCCAGATCTTGAGTTTGATGAGTATTCCCGTCCTTGCCATGTCCTTGGCCGCCGCGCCGGCCATGGCCGACGACTGGGGCCACGACCATGGGCGTCATGGCCACGACAACCGAGGCGACCGCGGACGCGGGCATTGGGATGACCGCCATGATCGCCACGAGCGGCGCGAAGCCTATCGGGACGGCTACCGCGATGGCCGTGACCACGGCCGGGTAGTGGTGGAGCGCAATTACTATCGCCCGCCGCCGCGCGTGGTCTACCGCCCCTACGACTACCGCCGCGGCTATCGGTACAGCCATTACTACGGCGGCCCGACCGTGGTGGTGCGTGACTATGACCGCTATCACGTGCGTCGTCCGCCCCGCGGTTATCACTGGGTGCGCGACGACCGCGGCAACCTGCTGATGGTCGCCATTGCCACCGGCATCATCACCGACCTGCTGATCAATCATTGATGGCGGGCCGGGCCTGAGGCCTGCCAGGCGCTCCCTGCAAAGGGGGCGCCTTTTTTGTGCATACCGCACCGTGTGCCAGGGATCGGAAGCCGCATTCCGCCCGGTGATTGGTGGGGGCTGGCCCGGAGGGCTTACAATCCGCACCCCCACGGGCCGCGCGACGGCCGCTGGTGGACCCTCCCGCCCAGACTGCCCTCCCGGAGACCCGATGTTCCCGCGTGACGTCCGCATCGAAAGCTACGATCCCGAACTGGCCCAGGCCATCGCCAACGAGGTCCGTCGCCAGGAGGATCACGTCGAGCTGATCGCCAGCGAGAATTACACCAGCCCGGCGGTCATGGAAGCCCAGGGCAGCCAGCTGACCAACAAGTACGCCGAGGGTTACCCGGGCAAGCGCTATTACGGTGGCTGCGAGTTCGTCGACATCGCCGAAAAGCTGGCGATCGACCGCCTCAAGGCCCTGTTCGGCGCCGACTACGCCAACGTGCAGCCGCACAGCGGCTCGCAGGCCAACCAGGCGGTGTACTTCGCCCTGCTGCAGCCGGGCGACACCATCCTGGGCATGTCGCTGGCCCATGGCGGTCACCTGACCCACGGCGCCAAGGTCAACGCCTCGGGCAAGCTGTTCAATGCCGTCCAGTACGGGGTGAACGAGCAGGGCCTGATCGACTACAACGAAGTCGAGCGCCTGGCCCTGGAGCACAAGCCCAAGATGGTCGTGGCGGGCTTCTCGGCCTATTCCCAGCAGGTCGACTGGGCGCGTTTCCGCGCCATCGCCGACAAGGTCGGGGCCTACCTGTTCGTGGACATGGCGCACGTGGCCGGCCTGGTCGCCGCCGGCGTCTATCCGAGTCCGCTGGACCACGCCCACGTGGTCACCTCGACCACCCACAAGACCCTGCGCGGCCCGCGCGGCGGCATCATCATCGCCAAGGGCGCCGACGAGGACCTGCAGAAGAAGCTGCAGTCCATCGTGTTTCCCGGTATCCAGGGTGGCCCACTGATGCACGTGATCGCGGCCAAGGCCGTGGCCTTCAAGGAAGCGCTGGAGCCAGGCTTCAAGACTTACCAGGAGCAGGTGGTCGCCAACGCGCAGGCGATGGCCGAAACGCTGATCGCGCGCGGCTACAAGATCGTCTCCGGGGGCACCCAGAACCACCTGATGCTGGTGGACATGATCGGCCGCGAGGTGTCCGGCAAGGACGCGGAGGCCGCGCTGGGCAAGGCCCACATCACCACCAACAAGAATTCGGTGCCGGGCGACCCGCGCTCGCCGTTCGTGACCTCGGGCCTGCGCCTGGGCACGCCGGCGATCACCACGCGCGGTTACAAGGAGGCCGAGACCATCGCGCTGGCCAACTGGATCGCCGATGTGCTCGATGCCCCCAACGACGAGGCGGTCATCGCCCGGGTGCGCGAGGCGGTCACCGCCCAGTGCAAGCAGTTCCCGGTCTACGGCTGAGCCCAGCGCACCGTGCATTGCCCCTTCTGCCAGAACAGCGACACCCGCGTGATCGACTCGCGCGTGTCCGAAGACGGGGCGACGATCCGCCGGCGCCGTGAGTGCGAAGCCTGCGGCGAGCGCTTCAGCACGCTGGAGACCATCGAGCTCAAGCTGCCGGCGGTGATCAAGTCCGACGGCCGGCGTGACCCGTTCGACGCGCGCAAGCTGCGCCAGAGTTTCGACCGGGCGCTGCACAAGCGCGCGGTGTCCGAGGACCAGGTCGAGGCGTCGGTGCGCGCGGTGATCCAGCAGCTGCGACGCACCACCGAGCGTGAGCTGCCCTCGCGCCGGGTCGGTGAGTTCGTCATGGCCGAGCTGCGCAAGCTCGACCACGTGGCCTTCGTGCGCTATGCCTCGGTGTACCGCAGCTTCGAGGACGTGGCCGATTTCCGCGAGGAACTGGACCGCCTGGAGCGCGACCTGCCGGGCGAGGGCCAGCTCTCGCTGCTCTCCGGCGAAGTGGTGCCGTTCGGCAAGCCGGGCGACAAGTCCAAGAAGCGCTGAGCGAAGCGGTGCGGATCGAGCCTCTGCGCGCCCATCGGCAGTATCTGGGCGCCTTGGCCCAGGCCCATGTCGCCGCGTTCGGCGGGCTGCTGCCGGACTGGACGGTCGAACAGGCACAAGACGAACTGGCCGCGCACGGCGCCACCGCCGTGCCGGCGACCTGGCTGGCGCTGGACGCAGGCGACTGGATCGGTTCGGTCAGCCTGCTGGTCAATGACGATCCGCGCCTGGACCAGGTTTCGCCCTGGCTGGCCTCCCTGTACGTGCGACCTGACGGCCGCGCCCGTGGCGTGGGAGCGGCTTTGGTGCGGCATTGCGTGGCCCAGGCCGCCGCACGCGGCGTGCCGCGCCTGCACCTGTACTGCCAGGATGCCCTGGTGCCTTACTACGCACGGCTGGGCTGGGCGCCGCTCGATCGCCTGCCGCTGGGCCCGCTGCAGGTCGTGGTGATGGCCATTGAAACGGGAACCGCCGATGTCTGAATTTTCCGCCCTCGACCACGCCCATATGGCCCGCGCGCTGCGGCTGGCCGAACGTGGGGCGTGGACCACCCGTCCCAATCCGATGGTCGGCTGTGTCATCGCCCATGGCGACCAGGTGGTGGGCGAGGGCTGGCACCAGATCGCCGGGCAGCCGCATGCCGAGGTCTTTGCGCTGCGCGCCGCTGGCGAGCGGGCGCGCGGTGCCACCGCGTATGTGACCTTGGAGCCGTGTGCGCACACAGGCCGCACCGCGCCGTGTGCCGATGCCCTGGTGGCCGCGGGCGTGGAGCGCGTGGTGGCCGCCATGCGCGATCCTTTCCCGCAGGTGGACGGGGCGGGGTTCGAAAGGCTGCAGCAGGCCGGGATCATCGTCCAGGTCGGTCTGCTGGAGAACCAGGTGCGCGAACTCAACCGTGGCTTCATCTCGCGCGTGGTGCGCGGTCGGCCGTGGGTGCGGGTCAAATTGGGCGCGAGCCTGGACGGGCGCACGGCCATGGCCAGCGGTGAATCCAAGTGGATCACCGGACCGGCCGCCCGTGCCGATGTGCAGCGCTGGCGCGCACGGGCCGGGGCCATCCTGACCGGCGCGCGCACGGTGATCGCCGACGACCCCGCGCTCACCGCGCGGCCGGAGGAGGACCGCGCGTTCCGACCGCCGCTGCGCGTGGTGCTGGACGCCACGCTGTCCAGCCTGGCCCAGACCCGGGTGCAGGAGGGGGATGCGCCGACGCTCTATCTGCATGGCCCGCAGCCGGCGCCGATCGCCAACCATGGCCACGTCCATTACCAGGAGGTCCCACTGCGCGACGGGCGCCTGGATCTGCGCGCGGTGCTGGCCGCCCTGGCCCAGCATCGGATCAATGAAGTCCAGGTCGAGGCCGGCGCCACGTTGTCTGGCGCCTTGCTCGCCGCCGGGCTGGTCGACGAGGTGCTGCTTTACCAGGCGCCGACCGTGCTCGGCGATGGCACCCACCCGCTGTTCGCGCAGTTGGGACTGGCCGCGCTGGCCGACCAGCACCGCCTGAAGGTGATCGACGAACGCCGGGTGGGCGCGGACCTGCGCCTGCTGCTGCGGCCGACGGGTTAAACAAGAACGGGCCCATCAGGGCCCGTTCCTTCATCGGATCGAGACCCCGATCAGAAGCTGGCGCGCACGCCGAGCGATGCCTGGGTGACGTCCTCGTAGGCCTGCACCTCGCCCACCAGGCCCCAGGTCTCGTTGAAGCTGACCTGGCCGCCGAACGTGCCGATGAACTTGCCTTCGTCCAGGTCGCTGCCATCGAAGTAGCCGGCCTTCAGCCACAGCTCGGTCCGCGCCGAGGGCTTGCCGCGCACGCCGGCGCTGACACGGCCAACGTTGACGTGGTCCTTGTCCGAGGCGCTGGCACCGAGGTAGCGGGCCTTGGCTTCAACGCCCATCCGGACGTAGGCCAGGTCGGTCACGAAGTCCAGGCGATCGGTGAACGGCATGTGGTAGCCGATGCCCGCTTCCGGCTGATCGAGCGTGACTTTCACGCTCAGCTCGCCTTCGTGATAGGTCTTGCTGGCCTGCGACCAGCCGCCATAGACGTAGGCCGATTCGGCGATGGCGATCGAACCCCGGATGTAGCCACCATCGAGGGAAGGATCGTCGAGATCATCGCTGTTGATGTCGACGTTGGTGTAGCCCGCTTCGACGTAGGTGTAGCGCATCGGCAGGTCGGCCGCGGACGCGGCAAAGGGTGCAGCCGCCAGGACGGCAGCCAAAAAAGTCTTGCGCATTGGTGTTGTTTCCCCTGAGTCCATGTTGCCGGGCCCATTGCAGGCCCGGTGTTGACGCGACTGTTCCTCGCCGCGAACGACATTTTAACGATTTCGACGCGATGTGCCAGCGGCGCAACGCTCCGGCCTGCCGGTGTCCGCGCGGGGCGCTGCTAGAATGCGCGGGCCGGTTCGCCGGCATTCGTAAACGTCTTCAGGGCGGGGTGTGATTCCCCACCGGCGGTAGGTGCGCGATGCGCACGAGCCCGCGAGCGCCCTGGCCAGCCGGCCAGGGGTCAGCAGATCCGGTCCGATGCCGGAGCCGACGGTTGGTGCTGCTCCTTGGCAGTGCCAGAAAGTCCGGATGAAAGAAGACGGCCCGCGCCACGACGGCAGCGTCGTGGGCGTGCCATTGCCTTGTGGCGTTTTTCGCTCTGCATCCTTGCGAGAAACGTAGCCATGTCCCAGTTGTTGCGCTTGTCCCCGACCGCGTCGCGCGTCGCGTGCGTGTCCTCCCAGGAGGTGCGCTGATGTTCACCGGCATCATCGAAGGCGTCGGCCGCCTGGCCGCCGCGCAGCCGCTCGGCGGCGATACCCGTTTTACTTTCGGGGTGGGCACGCTGCCGTTCGAGGCGGTGCAGCTCGGTGAGAGCATTGCGGTCAACGGCGTGTGCCTGACGGTGATCGCATTCGATGCAGGCAGCTTCCAGGCCGATGCCTCCACCGAAACCCTGTCGCTGACCACCTTGGGCGGGCTCGAGGTCGGCGCGGCGTTGAACCTGGAGCGCGCCATGCGCCCGACCGACCGCCTCGGCGGACACCTGGTCAGCGGCCATGTCGATGGGCTCGGTCGGGTGCTGTCCGTGCAGGACGATGCCCGCGCGCAGCGCTGGCGTTTCGCCGCGCCGGCCGCGCTGCTGAAGTACATCGCCACGAAGGGTTCGATCTGCGTCGACGGCGTCAGCCTGACCGTCAACGCGGTCGATGCTGAAGGCTTCGAGGTTGCATTGATCCCCCACACGGTCGCGCACACGCGCTTCGCCCAGACCGGGGTCGGCGACGCGGTGAACCTGGAGATCGACCTGGTGGCGCGCTACGTCGAACGCCTGCTCGGTGAGCGCGGAGGTGCGCTGTGAACTTCGCTCCGGTTCCCGAACTGCTCGAAGACATCCGCGCCGGCCGCATGGTCGTCATCGTCGACGACGAGGATCGAGAGAACGAAGGCGACCTGATCATGGCCGCCGAGCTGGTCAAGCCGGCGGACATCAACTTCATGGTCACCCACGGCCGCGGCCTGGTGTGCCTGCCGCTGACCGCCAGCCGCGCCGCGCAGCTGGGGCTGGCGCCGATGGTCCGCGCCAATACCGCCCAGTTCCAGACCAACTTCACCGTCAGCATCGAGGCGGCCGAGGGCGTGACCACCGGCATCTCGGCCCACGACCGCGCCCACACCATCCGCACCGCGGTGCGGCCGAATGCGCGTGCCGAGGATCTGCACCAGCCCGGCCACATCTTCCCGCTCATCGCCCAGCCCGGGGGTGTGCTCACCCGCGCCGGGCACACCGAGGCTGGCGTGGACCTGGCGATGCTGGCCGGGCTGGAGCCGGCCGGCGTGCTGGTGGAAATCCTCAACCCCGATGGCTCCATGGCCCGCCGCCCGGAGCTGGAGGTGTTCGCCCGCGCGCACGGGCTGAAGATGGGCTCGATTGGCGACCTGATCGCCTACCGGCTGGCCACCGAGCACACCGTCGAGCGCGTGGACGAGCGCGGGATCGAGACCGAGTTCGGCCCCTTCAGGCTGGTGACCTATCGCGACCGCATCGCCCACGAGCTGCACTTCGCCCTGGTCAAGGGCACGCCGGATGCGGCCACGCCGACCCTGGTGCGCGTGCAGGTGGAAAACCCGCTGGCCGACCTGCTGCACTGGCGGCGCGACGATTTCGGCGTGGCCGCCAGCGATGCCCTGCGTGCCATCGCCGCCGAAGGGCAGGGCGTGATGGTGGTGCTGTCGGCGCCGCGCGATTCGGACGCGCTGCTGGCCCGCCTGCGCCAGCAGGCGCCGGTGCGCGCCCCGGGCAAGGACAAGGACGTGGGCCAGTGGCGCCGCAACGGTGCCGGCGCGCAGATCCTGGCCGATCTTGGCCTGGGCAAGCTGCGTGTGCTGGGCACCCCGCGCCGCCAGGTCGGCCTGTCCGGCTACGGGTTGGAAGTCGTCGAGACCCTGGAGCCGCAGGGCGCCTGAGGCCCCGCTCCGGCCGCCGCGCCCCGCCTGATAAACTGTTCGACCCTCGAGAGCCCCGCTCCCCATGACCCATTACGAAGGCGACCTGCGCGTGTCAGACGGCGCACGGTTCGCGATCATCGCCAGCCGCTGGAACGCCCGCATCACCGATGCGCTGGTGGCCGGCGCGCGCAAGGAACTGGCCGGCAACGGCATCCCCGAGGCTCAGGTGGACGTGATCCGCGTGCCGGGTGCGTGGGAGATCCCGCTGGTCGCCGCCCGCCTGGGTGCCGCCGGGCGACACGCCGCCATCCTGGCCCTGGGTTGCGTGATCCGCGGGGATACCCGGCATTACGAACACGTGGCCGATGGCTGTTCCGATGGCCTGATGCGCGTGCAGCTGGATTACCGCATCCCGGTGCTCAACGGCGTGCTGGCCGTCGAAGTGGCCGAGGATGCCGAGGCGCGCGCCGGCGGCAGTCACGGCAACAAGGGCGAGGAAGTGGCCCTGGCCGCGGTCGAGCTGGTCAACCTGCTGGAGAAACTGCCATGAACCGTCCTGGACCGCGTCGCGGTGATGGCGTCGATCCCGTCCTGCGCACCCGCGCCCGTCGCCGGGCCATGCAGGCCGTCTACGCCTGGCAGATGGCCGGTGGCACCACCCAGGGCGTGATCGCCCAGTTCGCCCACGAGCAGGCGCACGAAATCGCCGACCTGGAGTACTTCGAGGACCTGGTGCGTGGCGTCATGGCGCACGCCAAGGAACTGGACGAGGCCCTGTTGCCGCACCTGGACCGCTCGGTGGGCGAGGTCGACCAGATCGAGCGCGCGGTGCTGCGCATCGCCGCCTATGAGCTTCGCCACCGCGTCGACGTGCCGTACCGGGTGGTCATCAACGAGGCCATCGAGACGGCCAAGCGCTTCGGCGCCGAACACGGCCACACCTACGTCAACGGGGTGCTGGACCGCGCGGCGCTGGATTGGCGCGCGGCCGAGGCCAACGCGCGCGGCCGCTGAGCGGCGCGCGGGTTCGCACACGTGGCCGCCTCGTCGGCCAGCGGTGAGTTCGACCTGATCGCTCGCATCCGTGCGCGCGTGGCCACGCGGGCAGACGTCGTGCTGGGCATCGGCGACGACGCCGCCCTGCTGGCGGTGCCACCGGGCATGCAGTTGGTGGTCACCGCCGACACGCTCAACGTCGGCGTGCATTTCTTCGACGATGTCGCCCCGGCCGACCTGGGCTGGAAGGCGCTGGCGGTCAACCTGTCGGACCTGGCCGCGATGGGCGCGCGGCCGGCCTGGTGCACCCTGTCGCTGTCCCTGCCGCAGGCCGAAGCGGATTGGATCGACGGTTTCCTGGATGGGTTTCTGGAACTGGCCGCCCAGCACGGCATCGCCCTGGTGGGCGGTGACACCACGCGCGGTCCGCTGTCGGTCTCGATCACCGCGATGGGCCATGTCGAAGCTGGCCACGCCCTGCGCCGCGACGGTGCCCGGGTCGGCGACGAGGTCTGGGTGACCGGCACGCCGGGCGACGCCGGCGCGGCGCTGCAATCGCTGCTGTCCGGCGTGGCCGTGGAACGCGCCCTGCGCGCACGCCTGGATCGGCCGACCCCGCGCGTGGAGGCCGGACGCGGGCTGCTCGGCCTGGCCACGGCCTGCGTGGACGTTTCCGACGGCCTGCTCGCCGACCTCGGTCACCTGTGCGCGCGCAGTGGCGTGGGGGCGCAGGTCCAGCTCGACCAGCTGCCGGTCTCGCGCGCGCTGTCGCGGTTCAAACCGCAGGTGCGCTTGGCCTGGCAGGCCGGCGGTGGGGACGACTACGAACTGTGCTTCACCGCGGCGCCGCAGCGTGCCGATGAGGTGCGCGCGGCGCTGGACTTCGCTGGCGTGCCCGGGGCCTGCATTGGCCACATCGTCGCCGGACAAGGCGTGCGCGCCCTCGATCCCTCCGGCGCGCCCTGGCTGGCGCCGCGCGCCGGCTACGATCACTTCGGCTGAAGTGCCCCTGGCCGGCCGCGGCAGGGGCCTGTTGCAAGCTGACATGGCAACGACGGGGCCTACCGGGACCGTGTGATTGGCCATGACGACGCCCAAGGTGCCGCGCCGTGCTGCGGTGCAGCTTGGTCGCCTCCATACGTGCGAGTACGGTGCCCTGGCCGCCCGCGGCGGGCGGCATCGATACATCACGGCCGGCCCGCGATCGCGGCGCCCGGCCCCTAGCCTGGGAGGGCGTTGCATGCATGGGTTCGCGCGGCGATATGGGGTGTTGCTGGTGCTGTGTCTGTGTTCGACGACGGCCTGGGCGGGCAGCTTCAACAAGCTCTATGAACGGATTTCCAGTTTCGATGACACCGAGCTGGGTGCGATGGTGCTGGTGCCGACCGGGCAGGGCAGTGGGCCGTTCCCGCTGGTGGTGATGCCGGCCAGTTGGTCGCTGCCCAATCTGGAATACGTCGGCCGCGCCACCCAGATGGCGGGCCAGGGCTACGTGGTGGTGAGCTACACCTCGCGCGGGTTCTGGGATTCGGCCGGCCAGATCGATATCGCTGGGGCCGCCACCGTGGAGGATGTGAGCGCGGTGATCGACTGGGCGCTGGCGCACACACCCGCCGACCCCGCGCGCATTGGCGTCTCGGGTATTTCCTACGGTGCCGGCACCAGCCTGCTGGCCGCCGCGCGCGACCCGCGGATCAAGGCGGTGGCCGCGCTCAGTGGCTGGGCCGACCTGGAGGCATCGCTCTACGCCAATCAGACCGTCAGCCAGCAGGCGGTGCTGATGTTGGCCGCCACCGGCAGCCTGACCGGCCGGCCTGGTCCGGACCTGCAGGCCATCACCGCGAAGGTGGCCGTGGGGGACTTCGACGGCGCGGTGGGGGGCTTCCTGCCACAGGCCGCCAGCCGCGGCGTGGTGCATGAGGTGGCCCAGCTCAATCGCAACGGCACCGCGGTGCTGCTGGCCAATGCGCTCAACGACGGGCTGTTCCCACCCAACCAGTACGTGGCCTTCTACAACCAGCTGACCGGGCCGCGTCGGTTGCTTTTCAGCCAGGGCGACCATGCCACGGCCGAACTTCCGGGCGCGCTGGGCCTGCCCAACGCGGTCTACGACGAGGCGGTGGACTGGTTCGACCATTTTCTCAAGGGCCAGTCCAACGGGGTGGACGGGAGCGGCTCGGTGCGGCTGACCAGCGTGGGTGGGCGTGACCTGGACTACGGTAATTGGGCACAGGTGCAGGCCGATCCGGTGGTGTACGGCCTGGGCCGGCCCACCGGCCTGCTGCGGCCGACCGGCACGCTGTCCAGCGGCGATGCGACTGGGTGGAATGCTTCCATCCTGACCGGCATCCCGACCCTGGCCGACTCCGGCGTGGTGATGCTCAGCGGCTTGCTGCAGGCGTTCGGCCAACCGGCCAAGACCTCCATCCCGCTGGTCAGCCGCACCGGCGGCGCGGTGTGGTCCGGGCCGGTGCTGGAGCGCAGCCGCGTGCTGGCCGGTGCGCCGAGCCTGCGGGTGACGGTCACCCCCAGCCAGTCGCACGTGACCCTGGTGACCTACCTGTACAGCATGGACGCCCTGGGCACCGGGACCCTGCTCAGCTACAAGCCCTACAGCCTGCGCGACGCGGTGCCGGGTCAGGCGCGCACGCTGGACATCGCCCTGGAAGCCGCCGCCGCCGAAGTCCCGGCGGGCAGCCGCCTGGTCCTGGTGGTGGACACGCTCGACCCGCGCTATACCGACGCCACCGATGTCGGTGGCAGCGTGGTGTTCGGTTCGCCGGCTTCGGCGCCTTCGCGCCTGAGCGTGCCGCTGCACTAGGCATCGTCCGCCCGGAACGCATCCCGCAGCCAGGTGATCTCCGGCCTGGCCGGGTCGCCTTGGGCCTGCACCACATCGAAGCGACACGGCGTATTGGCCCAGCGCGGATGCTGGGCCAGGAACAACTGGGCGGCGATCACCAGCTTGCGGCGCTTGGCCGCGTCCACCGAGGTCGCACCGCCGCCGAAGGCGCCGCCGGCGCGGTAGCGCACCTCCACGAAGACCAGGCAGGCGCCGCCGCGGGCGCCTGGGTCGCGCATCACCAGGTCCAGTTCGCCGCCCCGGAACCGCACGTTGGCGGCGATGAACTGCAGGCCGCCGCGCTCCAGCGCGGCACGGGCGGCGGCCTCGGCCGCCCGGCCCCGGTTCTGGCGCTCAGCCACCGCCGGCGATCGGCACCGGGGTTCCACCGCTGAAGGTCGCCCAGGCCGGTGCACGCAGCACCGTGCCGAACCCATCGAGGGTCAGCGTGCCGGTGGCGCCGCGCAGTTGGGCATTGTCGCCGTCGGTGAGCTTCTGCATGTAGCCGCTGAGCTTCCAGGCGTCGAAGCCGAAGGCAAACAGGCGCGCGGCGCCGCCGCGTGCGGTGGGCAGGGTCGCGGCCACCGTGGACTGCGCAGGCAGGCCGGTGACGCCGCTGGCCGACCACGCCTCGGTCGGGTAGATCACGCCGTCCAGCACATTGTCTTCTTCCGGCTTGCCGGTGCCCTGCACCAGTAGCGAAGTCCCCACGCGGGTCTTGCCGCCCAGCCCGGCCAGGGCCAACTGCGGGGTCAGCACGCGCGCGGACGAGCCGCGCACTGCCAGGAAGATCGCATCCACGCCCTTGGCGGCCGCGGCGATCAGTTGTGCGGACATGTCGCCCGGCGGGTCGCTGACCACCAGGGCATCGGCGACCGCGCCGCCGCCTTCGGTGAAGCGCTTGCGGAAGGCCTCGGCCGCGCGGCGCCCGTTGTCGTCGTTGCCGCCGAGGATCAGCACGCGCTTGCGTTCGAGCTTGAGCAGATAGTCGGCCACGCTGACCCCTTCGGCCTCCGGGGCCAGCGAGAAGCTGGCCGCGCCGTCGGGCGGGTCCAACTCGCCACGGTTGAGTGCCAGCACCGGCACGCTCAGGTTGCCCTGTCGGAACAGCGCATCGACCTGGTCGCGGCCCAGCGGACCGACCACCATCTCGGCACCATCGGCCACCGCGCGGGCATAGGCCCTGGTCGCGTCGGCCGGGCTGCTGGCGGTGTCGTAGAACCGGATTTCCGGGCGGCGGCGGGTCTCGCCGTAGTAGCCGGCCAGCAGGCCATCGCGCACCGGAGCGGCGGCCATCGCCAGCGGACCGCTCAGCGGCAACAGCACGGCTAGCTTCTGCGGCGGGCGGTAGCCGTCGCGATCGGCCGGCGGACGGCCATTGGCGTCGAAGTTCCAGCGGCTGCCCCGGTCGAATGGGCGCGGCAGCGGCAGATTGCGCTCCAGCATGGCGTTGCCGGCCAGCGGGTAGAGCGGGTCGCCCACGGGCAAGGCGGTGGTCTCGCGGGTCAGGGTGGCGTTGTCCAGGCCGCCCAGCAGCTGCTGGATCTGGCGGGTGTTGTCGCTGAGGGCCTGGCCGGTCAGGCCGGTGCGCTGGGTGGCCAACTGCTGGGCCTGGGCGAAGGCGGCGTCGCGCTGTGTGTGCGAGGTGGTGCCGCCGCCGTCGACCTGGGTGGTCGCGCAGCCGGCGAGGAACAGGGCCAGCAGCGCGGTGGCGAGCAGCGGGACGAAGCGCTTTTCCATGGGCGGATCTGAGCCAGTCTGGAGGAACGGGCTAGGATTCTACCCTTTGCCAGATGAGCGCCCTTTTATGGCCGAGCCCACCCTGCATGTCGTCGCCACGCCGATCGGCAACCTTTCCGATCTGAGCCCGCGCGCGCTGGAGGTGCTGCGCATGGTCGATGCCATCTGCGCCGAGGACACCCGCCGCACGGGGCAGCTGCTGTCGCATTTCGGCATTTCCGCCACCCTGGTGGCACTGCATGAGCACAACGAGGAGGCGCTCGCCTCGCGCATCGTGGCGCGCCTGCAAGAGGGCCAGTCGCTGGCGCTGGTGTCCGATGCTGGCACCCCGCTAGTCTCCGACCCAGGCTACCGCCTGGTGCGCGCGGTCCGCGCAGCCGGCATTCGGGTCAGCCCGGTTCCCGGTGCCTGCGCGGCCATCGCCGCGCTGAGCGTGGCCGGGCTGCCCAGCGACCGCTTCGTGTTCGAGGGGTTCCTGCCGGCCAAGGCGTCGGCGCGCCGCGAGCACTTGCGCAGCCTGGCGGCCGAGCCGCGCACGCTCGTTTTTTACGAGTCCTCCCATCGCATCGCCGAATCGCTGGCCGACCTGGCGCAGGCCTTCGGGCCGGAGCGGCCGGCGGCGATGGCGCGCGAGCTGACCAAGCTGTTCGAGACCGTGCTGGACGGCACCCTGGGCACCCTGCTGCGGCAGGTGGAGGACGACGACAACCAGCGCAAGGGCGAATTCGTGGTGATGGTCCAGGGCGCCGGCGACGATGCCGACGCGCAACTGGCCGAAGGGCGCCGCGTGCACGCGCTGCTCAAGGACCACCTGCCGCCATCCACCGCCGCCAAGCTGGCGGCCGAGATCACCGGCGCGCCGCGCAAGGCCTTGTACGGCCAATGATCTCCCCGGCAGGAAAGCCTCCTTTTGTTAAGGGAGGCGGGCGCGAGGCGTCGGGGACAGGTGGCGCCCGGTGCGGGGCCCGAAATTTACGCAGCAAATTTTGGGAGATTCGACGGCGTGGCCGTAGAATGTCACTCGGCGGAGCCGGCCGGACAGTCGCGTCATTCGTAAGAATGCCGAGGAAAGTCCGGGCTCCACAGGGCACGGTGCCAGGTAACGCCTGGGCGGCGCGAGCCGACGGCCAGTGCAACAGAAAGCAAACCGCCGATGGCCCGCAAGGGATCAGGTAAGGGTGAAATGGTGCGGTAAGAGCGCACCGCGAGTCTGGCAACAGACCGGCACGGTAAACCCCACCGGGAGCAAGACCGAATAGGGACCTCATGGCGCGGCCCGCGTCGGGTCCGGGTAGGTTGCTTGAGCGTATCGGTGACGATGCGCCTAGAGGAATGACTGTCCACGACAGAACCCGGCTTACAGGCCGGCTCCGCCACCTCTCTTTCCGTGCGCTGCACGGAAAGATCCCAAAGTTTCGAACCGCCTTAGCGGTTCGAAACCTTGGGCCCCAGGCAAACGCCCCCACACCCCGCGCCTGTCGGCGCGCCCCCTGACTCAGGGGGCTTGTCTCCAGAAGGATGCTGCGATCCGCAATGATTGGTGCTGCGAATCCTTCGCCCAAATCTCCCCGGTCCAACGTCTCGTGCTGCTCAGAACTCCAGGCGGGTTTCGCCTAGGAATACGCCATCGGGGCCGAAGCGGCGCTCGGCGATCCAGCCGTGGCCGGCATGGTCGATGGCGGCCACGGTGCTGGCGCGGGTACCGTACCGGGCGTCGGCAATGAAGGCCGCCGAGAGGCGGCGTTCCAGGTCCAGGGGCACGCCCGTCTCAGGCAGAGCGCTGTCGATCGCTTCGGCGGGGTCGTGCAGGGCGTCCCAGAGCGGCAGCGGATCCTCGGCGCGGCCTTGCAGCCATGTGCGGAGCCGGATGGTCAGCGCCCGGGTCTTGGGCCATGGATCGTCGAAGGGGCCGTTGGACATGCCGTGGACGCCCGGCGGCACGGCGCGACGCGTTGGCTGCGGCCAGTTGCCGACGTACTGGCAGTGATCGGCATTGGCCAGCAGCAGGTTGAACGGGGCGAAGGCGGCGGCGCGGGCTTCCAGCGCACCGGCGGCCTGGACGGCCGGCACCGCGCTGCCCAGATGGTCCGCGACCAATGCCCCACGTGAGGGGGCGCCAGGCGGAGCCGGTGTCGCGGGATCGCGGACGTTGGTGACCACCGCCAAGCGACCGCCGCTGCCGATCCCGGCCCAGGTGCCACCGGACTGCAGGTCGCGGCCCGCCATCACCCCGGCGCGGTCCTCCCAGCGGGCCAGTGCCGCGGTGGGACGTGCATGGAATTCATCGCGGTTGCCGGCCATCACCAAACGCCAGCGCGGGTGGGTTTTCCAGGCGATGGCGACCAGGCACATGCCGGTATTGTCCCGTGGTTCTGCGCAATCGCGGTACGCGGCACTGGCCCGCAGCGTCCCGTGACCGGGGTCACTTCACATCTCCTCCACGCGCCTGAATTTCGGTTCAATCTCAAAATTTGAGACGAAACAGCAACTTGTGGATAAGGTTTGAACAAGTCTCTGAAGTTTGTCGCAAGCCCTTGATCCGTCAAGTGATTTACGGGTGCACGAGTTGTTGACAACCCATTGCCCGGTGCTAATGTGGGCACCAGCGGGAAAACCGGGGTTTCAGTGGTTTTTCGTGGTTCAATGGCAGTCGGCAGTGCATTTCAAGGCAGAAGGGACGTGTTCCAGGGCGAAACCGCCATCACAGTGGACGACAAGGGCAGGTTGGCGGTTCCCACCGTCTACCGCGACCTCGTCGCGCGTGAGTGCGGCAATCGCCTGGTGTTGACCTATAGCCCGTTCGATGCCGGTTGCCTGTGGATCTATCCGCACACGGTGTGGGAGCGGGTGCGCGACAGCGTGATGGGCAAGGCCAACGTCAAGGCCAACGTGCGCCTGCTGCAGCAGAAGCTGGTGGGCTCGGCCGCGTTCCTGGAGCCGGACGGCAACGCCCGGGTGACGATCCCGCCCAGCCACCGCAACGCGGTCGGGATCGACAAGAAGGCCGTGCTGCTTGGCATGGGCGAGAAATTCGAATTGTGGAGCGAGCAGGCGCATCGCGCGCAGATCCAGCAGACGTTGTCTGACGAGGATCTGGGCGAGGAGCTGCTCGACCTCAGGCTGTGACGATGGGGGCCCGGATGCGCCCCGAGGCGCAGCCCGGCCACCTTCCGGTGATGTTTGCGCAGGTCATGGACGGGCTGCAGGTGAAGGCGGACGGAACGTATCTGGACGGCACGCTGGGCCGCGGCGGCCATGCGCGCGGCGTGCTGCAACACCTCGGCCCGGGAGGCCGGCTGCTGCTGATGGACAAGGATCCCGACGCGATCGCCCACGCCCATGCCGTCTTCGACGGCGATGCGCGCGTATCGGTGTATCGCGGCAGCTTTGCCGAGCTGGCGCAGTGGGACGCCACGGCCGATGGGCTGGACGGCGTGCTGCTGGACCTGGGTGTGTCCTCGCCGCAGCTGGACGTGGCCGAGCGCGGGTTCTCCTTCGGCAAGGATGGCCCGCTGGACATGCGCATGGATCCGGAAGCGGGCGAAAGCGCCGCGCAGTGGCTGGCCCGGGCCGATGAGGCCGAGATCGCCGACGTGCTGTTCCAGTACGGCGAAGAGCGCATGAGCCGGCGCATCGCCCGGGCGATCGTCGCGCGCCGCGGCGAGGCGCCGATCACCCGCACCGCACAGCTGGCCGAGCTGATCGCCAGCGTCATGCCGCGCGGCAAAGACAAGATCCATCCGGCCACGCGCAGCTTCCAGGGCATCCGCATCCACATCAATCGCGAGCTGGCCGACCTCGAGGCTGGCCTGGACGCCGCGATGGCGCGCCTGAAGGTTGGCGGCCGCCTGGCCGTGATCAGCTTCCATTCGCTGGAAGACCGCATCGTCAAGCGCTTCATCGCCGGACACGCCAAGGCGCCGGCCGGCAACCGCCGTCTGCCGGTGGCGCAGGACTTCACCCCGACCCTGGCGATCGTCGGCGACGCCCTGCGCGCCACGCCGGAAGAGACCGCTGCCAATCCGCGCGCCCGCAGTGCGGTGCTGCGCGTGGCCGAGAAGCTGGGGGCCGCGGCATGATCCGCACCCTGCTGATCATCGTGATCCTGGCCAATGTCGCCACCGCCATCGCGGTGGTCTACGCGCGCCACCAGCACCGGGTGCTGTTCGTGCAGCTCAACGCGCTGGACAAGACCCGCGATGAACTCAACATCGAGTTCGGCCGCCTGCAGCTGGAGCAGGCCACCGTGGCCGAAAGCACCCGCGTGGAGCAGATCGCGCACGACCGGCTGGGCATGAAGTCGCCCGAGACCGAGGACGTGGTGGTGATCCGGCCATGAACCTGCGCCAGGCCCTCCAGCGCATCCTGAACCGCGACGGCGAGCGCCGCGGTCCGTTGCCGCGCAACCGCAACCGGGCGCGTTTCAACCTGCGCAATCGCCTGGTCCTGGTGACCAGCGCGATGGCGCTGTGCTCGTTCAGCCTGATCGGCCGCGCGGCCTACGTGCAGCTGATCAACAGCGACTTCTATCAGAAGGAGGGCGATGCGCGCTTCATGCGCGAGATCGCCATCCCGACCTCGCGCGGCATGATCACCGACCGCAATGGCGAGCCGGTGGCGGTGTCCTCGCCGGTCGAGTCGGTGTGGTGCGATCCCAAGGAGGTCATGAAGAGCCCGGATCGCCTGCCGGAGCTGGCCAAGGCACTGGGTGAACCGGTCGACGACCTGACCCGCCGCATCAGCCAGCGCGCCGATCGCGAGTTCATGTATCTCAAGCGCCGCATCAACCCGGATGCGGCCAAGGCCATCCTGGCCCACGAGCTGCCGGGCGTGTATTCGCAGCGCGAGTACAAGCGCTTCTACCCGCAGGGCGAGGCGATGGCCCACATCCTGGGCTTCACCAACATTGATGACCGGGGTCAGGAAGGCCTGGAACTGGCCTTCGACGACTGGCTGCGCGGCAAGCCGGGGCGCAAGCGGGTCATCCGCGACCGCGCCGGGCACATCGTGGAGAACCTGGACCTGGTCACGCCGGCCCAGCCGGGCAACGACCTGACCCTGAGCATCGACCGTCGCATCCAGTACCTGGCCTACCGCGAGCTGCGGCGGGCGGTGGACGAGAACGAGGCGGCCGGCGGCTCGGTGGTGATCCTGGACGTGGCCACTGGTGAAGTGCTGGCCATGGCCAACCTGCCCACCTTCAATCCCAACGCACAGGATCTGGGCAAGCCGGACGCGCACCGCAATCGCGCGGTGACCGACCTGGTCGAGCCGGGTTCGACCATGAAGCCGCTGACCGTCTCCACCGCGCTGGCCGCGGGCGTGGTCACGCCGGCCACGCTGATCGATACCAATCCGGGCTACATGGCGCTGCCGGGCGGCTTCACCATCCACGACACCCCCCGCAACAACGGCGTGCTGGACGTGACGGGGGTGATCACCCACAGCTCCAATATCGGCGCGGCCAGGATCGTGGCCAAGATCCCGGACGAGACCTTCTACAAGACGATCCGTGCCTTCGGGTACGGCAGCAAGCCGCACAGCGGCTTCCCGGGCGAGGCGTCCGGCACGGTGCCGCAGCCGGGAACGCCGGGTTGGTATGGCACCACCAAGACCACCATGGCCTACGGGTACGGTCTGAACGTGTCGCCGCTGCAGATCGCCCGCGCCTACGCGACCATGGGCAACGGCGGTCGCCTGGTCACGCCGACCTTCGTCAAGGGCATGCGAGCCGAGGGCGAGCAGGTCATCCCGGCCAAGGTGGCCAAGGAAGTCATCGCCATGATGGAGACGGTGGTGACCAAGGGCGGCGCGAAGGATGCGGCCATCCTGGGCTACCACGTGGCCGGCAAGACCGGCACCGCGCGCATTGCAGGGGGCGGCGGTTATCGCGCTGGCCAGTACACCGCGCTGTTCGCTGGCCTGGTGCCGGCGACCCATCCGCGCTTCGCGATGGTGACCGTGATCCGCGACCCACAGGCCGGCAAGTACTACGGCGGCCTGGTGTCCGCGCCGGTCTTCCACAACGTGATGCAGGGCGCGCTACGTTTAATGGACGTGCCGCCGGACGACATCGACGCCTGGCTGGCCAAGCAGGCCAAGGACGAAGCCAAGCGCCCGGCGCAGGCCCAGCGATCGACGCGCAAGCCCGAGCCCTTGCCCAAGCCGCTGCCGGCGCCGATCCAGGCCGCGGCCGAACCGGCGCTGCCCAGGAGCCTGGAATGAGCCGCGCCATGGCCTTGTCCGCGCTGTTGCCCGATGTGCCCGCCATCCCGGCGGGCCTGGTCGTGCATGGGCTGACCCAAGACAGCCGCAGCGTGCATGCCGGCGATGCCTTCGTGGCGATCGGGCCGGTCGACAACAGCGCCTCGACCTGGCACGGCCTGGGCTTCGTCGACCAGGCGCGTGCGGCCGGCGCGGCGGCGATCCTGTTCGAGCCGCCAGCCCCAGCGACCCTGCCGGCTCCGGCCGACGCGATCGCCGTACCCGGCCTGCGTGGTCGCCTGGGTGCGATGGCCGATGCGTTCTACGGCCATCCCTCGCGGCAGATGACCGTGGTCGGCGTCACCGGCACCAACGGCAAGACCTCCTTTGTGCAGCTGCTCGGCCAGGCCTGGCATCTGCTGGGCACGCGCAGTGGCAGCATCGGCACGCTCGGTGCCGGCCTGTACGGCGAGGTGCAGCCGACCGGGTTCACCACGCCGCTGGTGCTGCAGACCCATGCGCTGCTGGCCCAACTGCATGACGCCGGCGCGCAGGCGGTGGCGATGGAAGTCAGCTCCCACGCCCTGGTGCAGACCCGGGTGGACGCGGTGGATTTCGACGTGGCGGTGTTCACCAACCTCACCCGCGATCACCTGGACTACCACGGCGACATGGACGGCTACGGTGCGGCCAAGGCTCGCCTGTTCCAGCGCGCCGGGCTCAAGGCGGCGGTGGTCAACCTGGACGATGCTTTCGGCGCGACCCTGCCGGGCAAGCTGGCGCCTGGAGCGCGCCTGGTCGGGGTCAGCACACGCGCTGCGGCTGGCGCGACCGTGCAGGCATGCGACCTGGCGCTGGATGCGGCCGGGCTCGCCTTCGACCTGGTGATCGACGGGCAGGTGCATCCGGTGCGCTCGCCGCTGCTGGGCCGGTTCAACGTGGACAACCTGTTGGCGGTGGCCGGTGTGCTGCATGCCACCGGCGTGGAGACCGTGCTGATCGCCCAGGTCCTCGCCCAGCTGCAGCCCATCCACGGTCGCATGAACCGCCTCGGCGGCCACGACGGCCAGCCGCTGGTGGTGATCGACTACGCACACACGCCTGACGCGCTGGAGCAGGCGCTGACCAGCCTGCGCGGCCACCTGACCGGGCGCTTGGTGTGCGTGTTCGGTTGCGGTGGTGATCGCGATCGCGGCAAGCGGCCGGAGATGGCGCGCATCGCGCAGACCCACGCCGACGTGGTCATCGTCACCGACGACAACCCTCGCACTGAAGATGGCGACGCGGTCGTGGCCGACATCGTGGCGGGGTTCGCCGTGCAGGGATGCACAAGTGATGCGATCGCAGGATGCGAAGGAGCACCACGCCAGGCGACCTTCAAGGTCCAGCGCGATCGCGCCCGGGCCATCGCCGAGGCCGTCGGCCACGCACAGGCCGGCGACATCGTGCTCATCGCGGGCAAGGGCCATGAGCCCTACCAGGAGATCCACGGCATCAAGCATCCCTTCGACGACACCGTGCAGGCGCGCGCCGCGCTGGAGGCACGCACGCCGCACATGGATGCGCAAGCCCTGCGTCCGCAGGATGCGGAGGAGCACGGATGAACCGACTCCCGCTGTCGCTGATCGCCCACCTGGCAGGCGGTGATCTGCATGGGGAGGACACCACCGTCGATGCGGTGTCCAACGATACCCGTGCGCTGCGCGCCGGCAGCCTGTACGTGGCGCTGCGCGGAGAGCGTTTCGACGGCCACGACTTCGTCGCCCAGGCCGCCAGGCAGGGGGCAAGCGCGCTACTGGTCGAGCGCGCCGTGGACAGCGACCTGCCGCAGATCCTCGTGTCCGATCCCCAGCTGGCGCTCGCCCGCCTGGCTGCCGGCTTGCAGCGCGATCGCACCGGCAAGGTCGTGGCGATCACTGGCAGCAATGGCAAGACCAGCGTCAAGTCGCTGGTCCTGTCCATCCTGCAGCGCGCAGGCGAAACCTATTCCACGCCAGGTAATCGCAACAATGAGATCGGCCTGCCGCTGGCGGTGATCGAGGCGCCGGACACGGCCGAATACGCCGTCTACGAGATGGGCGCCGGCAAGCCGGGCGATATCGCCTACCTCACCGACGTCGCGCGCCCGGACGTGGCGCTGGTCAACAACATCGCCGCCGCGCACCTGGAGCGCATGGGCAGCCTGCTGGGCGTGGCCCGGACCAAAGGCGCCATCTACAGCGCGCTGCCCGCCGACGGTGTGGCGGTGATCAATGCCGATGACGCCTTCGTTGAAGTGTTCGCCGGGCTGGTGCCGGGGCGTCGCGTGCTGCGCTTCGGCCTGGAGTGCAGCGCCGACATCCGCGCGCGCAATATCGTCACCGGCGCAGAGGGCTCGCGCTTCGTGCTGGTCACACCGGAAGGCGAGGCCGAAGTCACCCTGGCTCTGCCTGGCCGCCATAACGTGCGCAACGCGCTGGCCGCGACGGGCCTGGCGCTGGGCTGCGGCGTGGCGCTGGACACCATCGTCGAGGGGCTGGCCGCCGCGCGTCCGGTCGCCGGTCGCCAGGTGGCGCAGACGCTGCCGTCCGGCGCGGTGCTGGTGGATGACAGCTACAACGCCAATCCCGGCTCGCTGGCCGCGGCCATCGACACGCTGGCGGCCACCACCCGGCAGGGTTGGCTGGTGCTGGGCGACATGCGCGAGCTGGGTCCCGAAGGCCCCGCGCTGCACGCCGCCGCTGGCCTGCGTGCCAGGCAGGCCGGCATCGCCCGCCTGTACGCGTTGGGCGAACTGAGTGCGCACGCCGCCCAGGCTTACGGCGAGGGCGCGCGCACGTTCGACACCCATGCCGCGCTGGCCCAGGCACTGGCCAGGGATCTGGCGTCCATCGATCCGGCCGCGCAGGTGCGCGTGCTGGTCAAGGGATCCCGTGGCAGTGCCATGGACCGCATCGTCACCGCGCTGCTTCCCGCCGCGCCCGCGCAATCCACGGGAGGCACCGCGCATGCTGCTTGAACTGGCCCGCTGGCTGCGGCAACTGGACTCGGTCTTTGCGGTCTTCAACTATCTGACCCTGCGCGCGATCCTGGCGGCGCTCACCGCGCTGTTCCTGTCGCTGTGGCTGGGGCCGGCGGTGATCCGCAAGCTGGCGCAGTTCAAGGGCGGCCAGCCGATCCGCACCGATGGCCCGCAGAGCCACTTCTCCAAAGCCGGCACGCCGACCATGGGCGGGGCGCTGATCCTGATGACGGTGCTGATGGCCACGCTGCTGTGGGGCGACCTACGCAACCGCTACGTGTGGCTGGTGCTGGCGGTGATGGTGGCCTTCGGGGTGATCGGCTGGTACGACGACTGGATCAAGATCGTCAAGCGCGATCCCAACGGGCTCAAGTCGCGCTGGAAGTACCTGCTGCAGTCGATCTTCGGCCTGGCTGCGGGCATCTTCCTGTGGCACACCGCCGATGTGGCCGCGGCGACCACGTTCTACATCCCGCTGTTCAAGGCCGTGGCGCTGCCGCTGGCCGGTTTCGGCTTCATCGCCATCGCCTATTTCTGGATCGTCGGCTTCTCCAATGCGGTCAACCTGACCGACGGCCTGGATGGGCTGGCGATCATGCCCACCGTGCTGGTGGCCTGCGCGCTAGCGGTGTTCGCCTATGCCTCGGGCAACGCGGTGTTCTCCAACTATCTGCAGATTCCGCAGGTGCCGGGCGCCGGTGAACTGGTGATCATCTGCGCGGCCATCGCCGGCGCCGGGCTGGGCTTTTTGTGGTTCAACACCTATCCGGCCATGGTGTTCATGGGCGACATCGGCGCGCTGGCGCTCGGCGCCGTGCTGGGCACGATCGCAGTGATCGTGCGCCAGGAGCTGGTGCTGGTGATCATGGGTGGCGTGTTCGTGATCGAGACGCTCTCGGTGATGATCCAGGTGGCCAGCTTCAAGCTGACCGGCAAACGCGTGTTTCGCATGGCGCCGATCCACCACCACTTCGAACTCAAGGGATGGCCCGAGCCGCGCGTGATCGTGCGGTTCTGGATCATCTCCGTGATCCTGGTCCTTGTCGGTTTGGCCACGTTGAAGGTGCGCTGATGAACGACTTCCGCAAACAGGCCATGCGCCTGGAATCGATCAATGGGCAGTACGACTTCTGGTTGGCGACCGCCGCGGCGGCGCTGGCGGCGGTCGGCGTGGTGATGGTGGCCTCGGCGTCCATCGCCATGGCCAGCACGCCCTATTACTACCTGAGCCGCCACGTGCTGTTCCTCGGACTGGGGCTGGGGCTGGCGTACGCGGCGATGCGGATGGAGCTCAAGACCATCGAGAAGTACAACCGCCTGCTGCTGCTCGGCTGCTTCGCGCTGCTGGTGGTGGTGTTCGTTCCCGGCCTGGGCAGCACGGTCAATGGCGCGCGGCGCTGGGTCAACCTGGTGGTGACCCGCTTCCAGACTGTCGAGGCGGTCAAAGTGCTCTACATCGTGTGGCTGGCGAGCTACTTGGTGCGCTTCCGTGACGAGGTCAATGCGACCTGGGCGGCGCTGATCAAGGCGATCGGCGTGGTGCTGGTGCTGATCACGCTGCTGCTGCTGCAGCCGGATTTCGGTTCGTCCACGCTGCTGCTGGGCATCACCGCCGGCATGCTGATCCTGGGCGGCGCCAACCTGCCGCGCATGACCATGCCGGTGTTGGCGTTGCTGCCGGCGCTGGTGGCGCTGGTGGTGTTCGAGCCCTATCGCATGCGCCGGGTGACTTCGTTCCTGGACCCCTGGAAGGACCAGCTGGGCTCCGGCTACCAGCTGTCCAACGCGCTGATGGCGATCGGCCGTGGCCAGTGGACCGGCGTGGGCCTGGGCAGCTCGGTGCAGAAGCTCAACTATCTGCCCGAGGCCCATACCGACTTCATCTTTTCGGTGATCGGCGAAGAACTGGGCTTCGTCGGCGTGTGCGCCATCATCGGCCTGTACGCGCTGCTGGTCGGTCGCGCGCTGTACATCGGCTATCGCTGCGTGGAGATGCGCCGCCATTTCGCCGGCTACATCGCCTTCGGCATCGCGCTGTGGATCGGCATGCAGGCCTTCGTGTCGGTGGGCGTCAACCTGGGCATGCTGCCGACCAAGGGCCTGACCCTGCCACTGATTTCTTCCGGCGGCTCGTCGGTGCTGATGACCTGTGCGGCCATGGGCCTGCTGCTGCGCGTGTCCTATGAACTGAGTCGTGCCGAGAAACAGGTCGCACTGGTCCGTGGCATGGAGCCGCGCGAACAGCGCGACGAGAGTGCTCCGGCGCAGACCGCCAGCGAGCCCACGCCGCCCGCGGCCACGGTGAAGCCGACGTCGCGCGGCACCAGCCGTCTGAACTCGCGCATCGAACCCACCTTCGAGAGGATCGGGTGAACTTTCATGCGAATCCCGCGCAAGAGCCCGCACATCCCTGTGCGGGGACTCAACAGGAGCATCCCGTGATGATCCTGGCCGGCGGCACCGGCGGCCATATCTTCCCCGCGCTGGCGGTGGCCAAGGTGCTGCGCGCGCGCGGCGTGGCGGTCACCTGGCTGGGCGCCGACGGGCAGATGGAAACGCGCCTAGTGCCGCAGCACGACATCCCGCTGGACACCATTGCGGTCAAGGGCCTGCGCGGGAAGGGCGCGGCCGCCCTGCTGGGCGCACCGCTGCGCATCCTGTCGGCGGTGAACGCCGCCGCCCGCGTCCTGCGCCAGCGCGCCCCACGCGCGGTGATCAGCTTTGGTGGCTATGCCGCCGGTCCGGGTGGGCTGGCCGCCAGGCTGCAGGGCCGGCCCCTGCTGGTGCACGAACAGAACCGCGCGCCGGGCATGACCAACAAGGCGCTGTCGAGGTTCGCCCGTCGGGTGCTCACCGGTTTTCCGGGTAGCTTCGCCACGCGCGAGGAGGCCGTCGGCAACCCGGTGCGCGCGGAGATCGCCGCCATCGCGCCACCGGCCGAACGCCTGGCCGGACGCGAAGGTCCGCTGCGCCTGCTGGTGCTGGGCGGCAGCCAGGGGGCGCGTGCGCTGAACATTGCCGTGCCCCAGGCCCTGGCCGCGCTCAAGCTGTCGGTCGAGGTGCGCCACCAGTGCGGCGAGAAGCTGCGCGCCGAGGCCGACGCCGCCTACGCGCAGGCCGGCGTGCCGGCGAGCGTGGAGAGCTTCATCGCCGACATGGCCCAGGCCTATGCCTGGGCCGACCTGGTGGTGTGCCGCGCCGGCGCCTCGACCCTGGCCGAGCTGTGCGCCGTGGGCGTGGGCAGCGTGCTGGTGCCCTTCGCCGCGGCGGTGGACGACCACCAGACCAAGAACGCCCAGTACCTGGTCGAGCATGGCGCCGCCGTCCTGCTCAAGCAGGACGACACCTTGAACGTCCACTTGCAGCGCGTGCTGGCCCAGCTTTCGGCCGATCCGCAGCGTTGCATGGACATGGCCATCGCCGCGCGCGGCCTGGCCCGCATCGATGCGGCCGAACGCATCGCAGACATCATCCTGGAGGAAGCCGCATGATTTCCGCGGCGCGTGAACGCCGGCTGCAGAACACCGGCAACCTGGCACAGGCCTTCCGCCGCGTGCACTTCGTCGGCATTGGCGGCTCGGGCATGAGCGGCATTGCCGAAGTGCTGTGCACGCTGGGCTATGAGGTCTCCGGCTCGGACGCCTCGGAGAATGCCGCCACCAAGCGTCTGGCCTCGCTGGGCGCGCGCGTGATGCGCGGCCACAACGCCTCCAACGTGCTGGGCACCGACTGCGTGGTGGTCTCCAGCGCGATCAAGGCCGACAACCCCGAGCTGATGGAAGCGCGCAGCCAGCGCATCCCGATCGTGCCGCGCGCGATGATGCTGGCCGAGCTGATGCGCTTCCGCCGCGGCATCGCCGTGGCCGGCACCCATGGCAAGACCACCACCACCAGCCTGACCGCCGCGATCCTGAGCGAAGGCGGTCTGGATCCGACCTACGTGATCGGCGGCCAGCTGCTCTCGGCCGGTGCCAACGCCAAGCTGGGCGATGGTCAATGGCTGGTGGCCGAGGCCGACGAGAGCGATGGCAGCTTCCTGCGCCTGAATCCGCTGATCGCGGTCATCACCAACATCGATGCCGACCACCTGGAGAACTACGGAAACGACTTTGCCCGGGTGCAGGCGGCGTTCGCCGAGTTCCTGCAGCGCCTGCCGTTCTACGGCCTGGCCGTGCTGTGCATCGACGACCCGGAGGTGGCCGCGCTGGCCGCCGAGACGCCGCGCCATGTGATGACCTACGGCCTGTCGGACAACGCCGACATCCGCGCCGAAAACGTGGTCCAGGAGGGCGGGCGCATGCGCTTCACCCTGTGCCTGCCCGAGGACGTGTCGGTCGGCGTGACCCTGGCTTTGCCTGGCCACCACAACGTGCTCAATGCGCTGGCCGCCGCGGCGGTGGGCTGGCAGCTGGGCGTGCAGCCGGGCACGATCGCCACGGCGCTGCGCAATTTCTCCGGCATCGGCCGCCGCTTCAACGACCTGGGCGCGATCGAGACCGGCAAGGGCGCGACCGTGCAGCTGATCGACGACTACGGCCACCATCCCAAGGAGCTGGCCGCCGTCTTTGCCGCCGCGCGTGGCGGCTGGCCGGACAAGCGCCTGGTCGTGGCCTTCCAACCGCACCGCTACAGCCGCACGCGCGACCAGTTCGATGCCTTCGCCGCAGTCCTGAGCGAAGTCGATGCGCTGGTGCTGAGCGAGGTTTACCCGGCCGGCGAGGCGCCGATCGCCGGTGCCGATGCCAAGTCGCTGGCCCGCGCCATCCGTGCGCGCGGCCGCAATGAACCGGTCGTGGTCGGCCAGGTGGCCGACCTGCCGCGCGTGCTGCCCGACGTGCTGCAGGATGGTGACCTGCTGCTGATGATGGGCGCGGGCGATATCGGCCACATGGCCCAGCAGATCGCCGCGCAGGGCTTTGCCGCCGAAGGTGAGGGTGCATGACGCAGCCGGCCTTTCCGCCGTCGCGCTGCACCGATCCGGCCACCTTCGGCCGTGTCGCCGTGCTGATGGGGGGCACCTCCAGCGAGCGCGAGGTGTCGCTGAATTCGGGCGCGAATGTGCTCGAAGCCCTGCGTTCGCGCGGCGTGGACGCCTTCCCCGTGGATGGCATCCCAGCGCTGGCACAGTTGCTGGCCGATGGCGGTTGCGACCGCGTGTTCAACATCCTTCACGGCCACAACGGCGGGGGCGAAGACGGCATCGTGCAGGGCCTGATGGCCGCCCTCGGCGTGCCTTACACCGGCTCGGACGTGCTGGGCTCGGCGCTAAGCATGGACAAGGTCCGCACCAAGCAGGTCTGGCTGTCACTGGGCCTGCCGACGCCGCGCTATGTGCGCCTGGCCTCGACCGCGCGCGCGACCGATATGCATGCCGCGGCCGCGCAGCTGGGTCTGCCGGTGATCGTCAAGCCGGCCAACGAAGGCTCCAGCGTCGGAGTGACCCGTGTGTTCGAAGACGCACAGCTGGACCAGGCCGTGACGCTGGCCGCGCGCTATGACGGCGAGCTGCTCATGGAGCAGCTGGTGGTGGGCGACGAGCTCACCGTCGGCATCCTCGATGGTGTGGTGCTGCCCTCCATCCGCATCGTGCCCAAGGGCGCATGGTACGACTACGACGCCAAGTACATCGCCGAGGACACCCAGTACCTGTGCCCCGGGCTGGAGGGTGCGGCCGAGGACGAGATCCGCCGCATCGCGTTGGCTGCCTTCGATGCGGCGGGGTGCCGCGGTTGGGGGCGCGTGGATGTGATGCGCGACGCCACCAGCGGTGCCTTCTTCCTGCTGGAGGTCAACACCGCGCCGGGCATGACCAGTCATTCGCTGGTGCCCAAGGCCGCACGCCAGGCCGGCATCGGCTTCGAAGACCTGTGCTGGCGCATCCTGGAATCGACCCTGGAGCGCGATGCCGCATGAGCAACGCGCTGCGCATGCTGACCTGGATCCTGGCGCTGGCCCTGGTGGCGTTGCCGGTCGTGGCCGTGTTCAACGGCTGGATCGGTGCCGACCGCTGGCCGCTCAAGCGCCTGCGGGTGACCGGTGAGCTGCATCGCGTGGATCCGAAGTTGCTGCGTACCGTGCTGCTGCCCTATGCGCACGAGGGTTTCTTCGCGGTGAACCTGCGCAGCGCGCAGGATGCGGTCGAGCGCCTGCCGTGGGTGGAGAGCGCGCAGGTGCGCAAGCGCTGGCCCGATGTGCTGGAAGTCAGCGTGGTCGAGCACACGCCCTTCGCCCGCTGGGACAGCGATCGGCTGCTGTCCACCGATGGCGCGCTGTTCCTGGTTCCGCGCAACGTCGATGCCAGCGCGCTGCCGCAGCTGGGCGGGCCGGACGGGCAGGTCACCGAGGTCGTCTCGCTCTACAACGAGTCCGGGCAACTGTTCGCGCCCATGGGCCTGAAGGTCGAGGCGCTGGTGATGGACGCGCGCGGGAGCTGGTCGCTGCGCTTCGATAACGGGCTGGACGTGGTGATCGGTCGCACCGACGCGCGCCCGCGCCTGGAACGCTTTGCCCGCCTGCTGCCGCGCCTGCTGGGCGACCCCCGCGTCCTGCAGCGTGCGGACCTGCGCTACACCAATGGCTTCGCCCTGACCTGGGGCGATGCCAAACCGGCCGCCGATGCGGCCAGTACCCCCATTTCTTACAACATCGCCGCGCCGCGCCGTCAGCTCGCCACGGCCCGGCGCGCATCACAGCAGGCAATCCACGCATGAATCGCAAGGGCGACAAATCCCTGATCGTCGGACTGGACATCGGCACCTCCAAGGTGACCGCGCTGGTCGGCGAATATTCGCCAGGCAACCCGATCGAGGTGATCGGCATCGGCAGCCATGAATCGCGCGGCCTCAAGCGCGGCGTGGTGGTGGACATCGAGTCCACCGTGCAGTCGATCCAGCGCGCGGTGGAAGAGGCCGAGCTGATGGCCGGCTGCGAGATCCGCAGCGTCTACGCGTCGATCTCCGGCGCGCATGTGCAGTGCAAGAACTCGCCCGGCATCGTCCCGATCCGCGATGGCGAGGTGACCTGGAACGACCTGGACCGCGTGCTGGAGGCGGCCAAGGCCGTGGCCATCCCGGCCGACCAGAGGATCCTGCACGCCATTCCGCGCGAGTACGTGCTGGATGATTCGCAGGAAGGCATCCGCAATCCGGTCGGCATGACCGGTGTGCGCCTGGAGGTGCACGCACACCTGGTGGTGTGCGCGCAATCGGCCGCGGCCAACATCTCCAAGTGCGTGCAGCGCTGCGGCCTGCAGATCGACGACCTGATCCTGTCCTCGCTGGGCTCCTCGGTGGCCGTGTTGACCGCCGACGAGCGCGAACTGGGCGTGGTTCTGGTCGACATGGGCGCGGGCACCACCGACCTGGCGGTGTTCGTGCAGGGCGCGATCTGCCACACCGCCTCGCTGCCGATCGCCGGTGACCACGTCACCAACGACATCGCGCACATGCTGCGCACCCCGACACCCGAAGCCGAGCAGATCAAGGTCCGCTACGCCTGCGCGCTGGCCCAGTTGGCCACTGCCGAGGAAAGTATCCAGGTGCCTTCGGTCGGCGACCGTCCGCCGCGCCGCATGCCGCGCCACTCGCTGGCCCAGGCCGTGCAGGGGCGGTACGAGGAGATCTTCGAGATGGTCCAGGCCGAGCTGCGCCGCTCAGGTTTCGAAGAGCTGGTGCGCGCGGGCATGGTCCTGACCGGCGGCGCCTCGAAGATGGAAGGCGTGGTCGAGCTGGCCGAGGAAATGCTGCAGATGCCGGTGCGCATCGGCATCCCCCAGCACGTCACCGGGCTGGGCGAGGTGGTCGGCAATCCGGTCCATGCCACCGGCGTGGGCCTGCTGCTGATGGGCAGCCAGATCGAACATCCGAGGCGTCCGAGCTTGCCCACGGGCAAGGCCGGCAGCCTCTTCAAGAAGTTGAAGAACTGGTACCGCGGCGAGTTCTAGCGCGGTCATGAGGCACGACGCCAGCGTGAGGGCGCGCTGTGCGTGAGGCAGGAGAGAAACCACGGGATTTGAGCGTCACCCAGCAATACCACCAAGACTTACCCACATAAGAATGAGGACAACGGACATGGCACATTTCGAACTGGTTGAAACGATGGCTCCCAACGCGGTGATCAAGGTCATCGGCGTGGGCGGCGGCGGCGGCAACGCCGTGGCGCACATGGTCAGCTCCAGCGTGGATGGCGTGGAATTCATCACCGCCAACACCGACTCGCAGGCGATCAAGAACTGCGGCGCCAAGCAGCAGCTGCAACTCGGCGGCAACGTCACCAAGGGGCTGGGCGCCGGCGCCAACCCGGAGGTCGGTCGTCAGGCCGCCCTGGAAGACCGCGATCGCATCATCGAGGTGCTCGAGGGCGCCGACATGGTGTTCATCACCGCCGGCATGGGCGGCGGCACCGGTACGGGCGCAGCCCCGGTGGTCGCGCAGCTGGCCAAGGAGATGGGCATCCTGACCGTGGCCGTGGTCACCAAGCCGTTCCCGTTCGAGGGGCGTCGCCGCATGCAGGTCGCGCTGAAGGGCATCGAGGAACTCTCCGCCCACTGCGACTCGCTGATCACCATCCCCAACGAGAAGCTGATCACCGTGCTGGGGCGCAACGCCACCATGATCCAGGCCTTCCGTGCCGCCAACGACGTGCTGCTGGGCGCTGTGCAGGGCATTGCCGACCTGATCGTGCGTCCGGGCCTGATCAACGTCGACTTCGCCGACGTGCGCACCGTGATGAGCGAAATGGGCCTGGCCATGATGGGCACCGGCGCCGCCCGCGGCGACGATCGCGCCCAGGCCGCCGCCGAGGCCGCCATCCAGAACCCGCTGCTGGACGACGTGAACCTGGCCGGTGCCAACGGCATCCTGGTCAACATCACCGCTGGCCCGGACTTCACCATGGCCGAGTTCGACGAGGTCGGCCGCACCGTGGAAGGTTTCGCCTCCGAAGACGCCACGGTGGTGGTCGGGACCGTGCTCGATCCGAACATGCAGGACGAAGTGCGCGTCACCGTGGTGGCCACCGGCCTGAACCGTGCGACCGTGCGCCAGCCGGTGCGTGGTGGTGCCGACCTGGGCGGCAGCTACCAGCGCGAGCCGGTGCGTGCGCCGATCAAGCTGGTGCGCGATGCCACCACCGGCCTGCCGGTCGATGCGGTCGCCATGCCGAACACCACCCAGGCCAAGGCCGATCCGGTGGCTGGTGCCACCCAGGGTCTGGGCCTGCGCCGCAACGCCAGCGAATCCTCGGCCCCGGCCGGTGGCAATGGCGGTGCCGCGGTGGCCGAGCTGCCGGACAACTACCTGGACATCCCGGCGTTCCTGCGCCGCCAGGCAGACTGATGCCGTCCATGGCGGCACAGGTGGACGCCAAGACGACGCGACCGGGGCTTCCGCGGCTGGCCGCTCGTCGGTCTGCGAGGCATCACCTCGCGGGCGGGCCGCGCGCCGCTGGCCGCCAGACTGGCTGATTGAACCGGGGAACGTGGCCGGCCGTCCCCTCACGGTCGCCGCCTCCCATCGCAACACCGTGACATGTCCATGCCTTTCCGCCGGGCCACTGCATCTGGCCCGGCGGATTTTTCCGGCAGGCGGCGCTCACGTGACCGCGGAGGACGGGCTGAGTTACTGTCCTCTTCCGTACAGATTCAGATGGACGCGTGATATTCTCACGCAGCTTTGACGCGCGTCGTCCTCCCCAAGCATCGCGATCCATGATCCCCCAGCGCACCCTCAAGAACGTGATCCGCGCCACCGGCGTCGGCCTGCATAGCGGCGAAAAGGTCTTCATGACCCTGCGCCCGGCTGCGCCGAACACCGGCGTGGTCTTCCGCCGGGTCGATCTGGACCCGGTCGTGGAGATTCCGGCCGATGCCGCCCTGGTCACCGAAACCACGCTGTGCACCGGGCTGAGCTGCGGGCCGGCGAAGGTGCAGACCGTCGAGCACCTGATGTCGGCGCTGGCGGGCCTGGGCGTGGACAATGTCTATGTCGAGCTGTCCTCGGCCGAACTGCCGATCATGGATGGCTCGGCCAGTCCGTTCGTGTTCCTGCTCCAGTCCGCGGGCATCGTCGAGCAGAACGTGCCCAAGCGCTTCATCCGGGTGATCAAGCCGGTGGAAGTGCGGGACGGCGACAAGATCGCCAGCTTCGAGCCGTACGAAGGCTTCAAGCTCGGCTTCACGGTCAAGTTCGACCACCCCATGATCCCGGCTTCGCAATCGCGTGCCGAGGTCGATTTCTCCACCGGTGGCTACGTGAAGGAAGTCGCGCGCGCGCGCACCTTCGGCTTCATGCGCGACCTGGAGTACATGCGCGAGCGCAACCTGGGCCTGGGCGGATCGATGGACAACGCCATCGTGCTCGACGAGTTCCGTGTGCTCAACGACGACGGCCTGCGCTATGCCGATGAGTTCGTCCGCCACAAGATCCTGGACGCCATCGGCGACCTGTATCTGGCCGGGCACGCCATCCTCGGCCAGTACGAGGGCTACAAGTCCGGGCATGCGTTGAACAACACCCTGGTCAGGGCCCTGATGGCCCAGACCGATGCCTGGGAAGAAGTCTCCTTTGGTCCGGAGGCCACGGCGACGGCTCCCCGTCTCTACGGGACGCCTGTCCCCGCTTACTAGCGGTGCCGCTCGGCTCCAGGGCGGGCCCGACTGCCAAAGCGTGAACCGCGTCGCCTTCACGCGACGAATTTAACTATTTTTTAATTTCTGCCTAACGACTGGTCCGCCACGGGCCGGTACGATGCCTGCCAGTCCTGCACTTCGCCTTAACGTTGCTGAACGGGGTTTCGGCCGGTTCCCGAATCGGATGTCTCGGAGGCTGGGGAGTCTTCGAGCATCGACAGGGCTTCCCGAAGCGCCGCGCGCGCCGTCGGGGTCAAGCCTGGTTTCGGCGGCTCGTCCGCTGCATTTGGGAACAGCGGTTGCAGGGTCGTTCTGGCAGTGACTGCGGTGACTGTCAGCCCGATGGATCGGGCAGCTTCGATGAGTTCGTTGGAGGCCAGGCGCAGCCTGGCCTGCCAGACGGGCGCATCGACCACAAAAACCAAGCGTCCGCCCGCGACATTGGCCAACCGGCAATGGTCGGCCAGTCCAGGCGGAAGACAGGGGTGTAGTTGCTGTTCCAGCGCGTCCAGCTGCATGGCACGACGCAGCGGGTCAGCGGCAGGTGACGCCATCGCGGCCTCCAGGGCCGGACGCGGAGCCGCCGGTTGACGCGACTGGGACTTAGAACGAGACATCACAGATCCATGAGCTTGAACAACGTTCTCCACAATACGCGCTCCTGGGCCCGCCATCAGCTGGCCATCCGTACCGTCCAGGCGCGTCGTTTCAGTCACACCCGTCCGCTGCTGAGCGCGGGCATCCTGCTGGCCAGTGGGCTGGTGGTCGGTGTGGTCGGTCACAGCGCCTTCGGCATGGCCCGCGTGTCCTACCTGGAGGCCAAGGCGCAGCGCCAGGCCGCCGAACTGGATCAGGTCAAGCGCGGCGCGCAGCAGGAAATCAACGCCATGTCCGCCCGGTTGGGCGAACTGCAGGCCCAGGCCAACCGGCTCAACGCGCTGGGCGAGCGGCTGACCCAGATGGGCAAGCTCGCCGACGGCGAGTTCAACTTCGATGAGCCGGTCGGCGTTGGCGGCGCCGAGGCCTCCAGCGACATGCCCCCGCGTGAACTGTCCCAGGGACTGGATGCGCTGAAGAACAAGTTCGACACTTCCGGCCAGCAGCTCTCGGTGCTGGAATCGCTGCTGTTCAATCGCCAGCTGGACCGCAACGCGACGCCCTCGCGGATGCCGCTGGCGCATACCTACATCACCTCGCCCTTCGGGGGGCGCGCCGATCCGTTCGGCGGTGGTGGCCAGTACCACAAGGGCATCGACTTCAAGGCCAATGTGGGCGATCCGGTCCTGGCCGTGGCCGACGGCGTGGTGAGCTACGCCGGGGTCCGCAGCGGCTATGGCAACGTGGTCGAGGTCGACCATGGCAACGGCTATGTCACCCGCTACGCGCACAACTCCCGCCTGGTGGTGAAGGCCGGCGACCTGGTCCGCGCCGGGCAGATGGTGGCCAAAGCCGGTTCCACGGGGCGTTCCACCGGGGCCCACGTGCATTTCGAGGTCTGGGAGGACGGGCGCGTGGTCAATCCGCGCAAGTTCCTGGGCGAAGGCCCCAGGCCAGTCGGCACCCGCGTTCGCGGCTGAGGGGCGCAGTCTGGCAGACGTCGCAACGGCGGGCGTGCGCGCCCGGCCAGCGTGATCTTCCGCGCGGCTTGATTCAGGGCGGCGCGCCCCAAGCTACAATGTCGTGTTGCCGAAACGGGGCGCCTTGCGCCCTGTTTCGCTTTTCGGCACCGGGCCTTGGGGGTACATGAGGCCTGCGCGGTGCCGACGCTCCTTTCCATTCCGGTTCCTCGTCCATGATCAACAGCTTGCTCACCCGTGTTTTCGGCAGTCGCAACGAACGTCTGCTCAAACAGCTCGACCGCCAGGTGGCGCGCATCAACGCGCTGGAACCGGAGATGCAGAAGCTCAGCGACGAGGAGCTCAAGGCCAAGACGCCGGAGTTCCAGAAGCGCATCGCCGACGGGGAGTCGCTGGACAAGGTCCTGCCCGAAGCCTTCGCGGTCTGCCGCGAGGCCTCCATGCGCGTGCTCGGCCTGCGCCACTACGACGTGCAGTTGGTCGGCGGCATGGTCCTGCACCTGGGCAAGATCGCCGAAATGCGCACCGGTGAGGGCAAGACCCTGGTGGCGACCCTGGCGGTCTACCTCAACGCGCTGGAAGGCAAGGGCGTGCACGTGGTCACTGTCAACGACTACCTGGCCCGCCGCGACTCGGCCCAGATGGGCAAGCTCTACAACTGGCTGGGCCTGAGCGTGGGCGTGGTCTACCCGGGCATGCCGCACGGCGACAAGCGCGCCGCCTACGCCGCCGACATCACCTACGGCACCAACAACGAGTTCGGCTTCGACTACCTGCGCGACAACATGGCCATGGCCAAGGAAGATCGCCACCAGCGCAGCCTGAACTTCGCCATCGTCGACGAGGTCGACTCGATCCTGATCGACGAGGCGCGCACGCCGCTGATCATTTCCGGCCCTGCCGACGATTCGCCGGAGCTGTACATCCGCGTCAACCGCATCGTGCCCTCGCTGGTGAAGCAGGAGAGCGAGGAAGGCGAGGGCGACTACTGGGTCGACGAGAAGTCCAAGCAGGTGCACCTGTCCGAGGCCGGCCAGGAGCATGCCGAGGAGCTGTTGCGCAGCGCCGGCATCCTCAAGGAGGACGAGGACGACGGCCTGTATTCGCCGCAGAACCTGGGCGTGGTCCACCACCTCAACGCCGCCCTGCGCGCGCATGCCATCTACCAGCGCGACGTGGACTACATCGTCCGCGACGGCGAGGTAGTGATCGTGGACGAGTTCACCGGCCGCACCCTGACCGGGCGCCGCTGGTCCGATGGCCTGCACCAGGCGGTGGAAGCGAAGGAAGGCGTGCCGGTCCAGCGCGAGAACCAGACCCTGGCCAGCATCACCTTCCAGAACCTGTTCCGCATGTACAACAAGCTGTCGGGCATGACCGGCACCGCGGACACCGAGGCCTATGAATTCCAGAGCATCTACGGCCTGGAAGTGATCGTGATCCCCACCAACCGGCCGACCATCCGCAAGGATGCCTCCGACCAGGTCTTCCTCAATCGCAAGGGCAAGTTCAACGCGGTGCTGGCCGACATCCAGGACTGCTACAAGCGTGGCCAGCCGGTGTTGGTGGGCACCACCTCGATCGAGACCTCCGAACTGCTGAGCCAGCACCTGGCCCAGGCCGGCGTGCCGCACGAGGTGCTCAACGCCAAGCAGCACGAGCGCGAAGCCTCGATCGTCGCCAACGCCGGTCGCCCGGGCGCGGTCACCATCGCCACCAACATGGCCGGCCGCGGCACCGACATCGTGCTGGGCGGTTCGCTGGAAGCCGAGCTGGCCCTGATGGGCGAGGACGCACCGGAGCTGGACGTGGCCCGGGTCAAGGCCGACTGGAAGGCGCGCCACGACAAGGTCAAGGAGGCCGGCGGCCTGCACATCGTGGGCACCGAGCGCCACGAGAGCCGCCGCATCGACAACCAGCTGCGTGGCCGCTCCGGCCGCCAGGGCGATCCGGGCTCGTCCCGGTTCTACCTGTCGCTGGAAGACAACCTAATGCGCATCTTCGCCAGCGACTGGGTGCAGAAGGCGATGAAGCTGATCGGCATGAAGGAGGACGATGTGATCGAGGATCGCCTCGTCAGCCGCCAGATCGAGAAGGCCCAGCGCAAGGTCGAGGCGCACAACTTCGACATCCGCAAGAACCTGCTGGACTTCGACGACGTCAACAACGACCAGCGCAAGGTCATCTATGCCCAGCGCGACGAGTTGCTGGAGGCCGAGTCGGTCAAGGACAACATCGACGGCATCCGTGCCGACGTGGTCGCCGACCTGGTGACCCGCCACGTGCCGCCGAACTCGATCGACGAGCAGTGGGACCTGCCGGGCCTGCAGGCCGAGCTGGCCGCCGAGGCCGGCATCGACCTGCCGGTGACGCAGTGGCCGCAGGAGATCGAGGAACTGGATGCCGAGCGCATCGAGCTGCGCGTGCAGGAAGCGCTGGACGCGCACTTCGCGCAGAAGGAAGCGCAGGTGGGCAGCGAGACCATGCGCACGCTGGAAAAGCACGTGATGCTGACCGTGCTCGACAAGGGCTGGAAGGAACACCTGGCGCGCATGGACTACCTGCGCCAGGGCATCCACCTGCGCGGTTATGCGCAGAAGCAGCCCAAGCAGGAGTACAAGAAGGAGGCCTTCGAGCTGTTCTCCGAGATGCTGGAAAGCGTCAAGCGCGAGGTGGTGACCATCCTCTCGCGCCTGCGCATCCGCACCGAGGAAGAGGTGGCCGAACTGGAAGCTCAGGAGCGGCGGATGGCCGAAATGCAACAGCGCGCCATGCAGTTCCAGCACGCCGAAAGCGGCGGCTACGGCGCCGATGAAGAGGCTGCCCAGGCCCAGGCGGCCGCGCAGGCCGCCGCCGCGGGCGTGCAGGGCACGATCCTGCGCGACGCGCCCAAGGTCGGTCGCAACGATCCGTGTCCGTGCGGCAGCGGCAAGAAGTACAAGCACTGCCACGGCCAGTTGAGCTGACCGACCTCGGTCCACGCTGGAAGCAGGAAGGCCCGGATGTCGCCATCCGGGCCTTCTTTCATTTCAGCGGTCGAAGCGTGCAGGCGGCGGATCGACATGAGCGCCTGATCGGTCCGATCCACCCATGCCGGGCGCGGCGCGCGCGACGTGAAAAGGCTTCAGCGTTGGCGCGGCTTCTTGGCGGCAGCGAACCCAGGCTGTCCTTCCTGCTCGGCCAGCTGGGGGACGCGGACCAGCTTGTGCGTGTCCACGCCGTGCACGGCCATCTTCGCGACCAGATCGGCGTACTGGGCATCGGACATATCGGCCGTGCGCGAAAAGACCCACGCCAGGTCACGGCCCGGGTAATCCACCAAGGCCCAGCTGTAATCCGGAGCGACCTCCAGAATCCGGTACTTGGTCGGGATCACGCCGAAGAACCAGGTGGTCCAGCGCCGGTTGCCGGTGCCGTCCTTGACCGTGGCGCGCGAGTTCAGATCCTTGACCGGCTGTCCGAAGCCCTCCTGGTAGACGTAATGCACGCCGATGCTGCCGTTGGGGCGCAGGGTGTATTCGTCACGGCTGGCGACATGGCCGCGTTCGCCGAAGTAGGGCACGTGGGCGATGACGTGCCAGGCGCCCATGTAGCGCTGGAGATCGATGGGGGTTGTCGAGACGGAATGGGGCATGGGATCGCTCGCACAGGCGGCCATCAGCAGTGTTGCCAGGATCAGGCCACCAGCGGCCAGGGAGCGGAGCGCGTGGGACATGGCAGCAGCTTTTCCGGCCGGGACCTGCAGGCTAGGCCAGGCGATGTCAACGCCCCGTCGGGCAGGTCGCAACCGGTGAGAACCGCCGGGCGCACGCTGCGCCTCCACCCTGACTGGAGGCCCGCCATGTCCACGTATCGTGCAGTGAACGTTTCTGCTCCGGCTCGTCTGGCCGGTCCGCCAGACCCCCGGCTGGCCCACCTGTTGCGCGGGCTGACCCTGACCGGCCTGGCCATGGTGCTGTTGTTGCCGGCCGCCCGGGAACACACCCAGGGACTGGGCTGGCTGCCGCTGTGGCTGGTCGGCATGCCGCTGACGGCGTGGTGGTCGCTGTATCGCTTCCGCCTGCCGCTGGGTGCCGGTCGCCAGGCCCGATCCGCGGCGCCGTCCCGTCGCCGTCGTCGCGGTTCGCAGGCGCGTCGTCGCAAGTCCAGCCGCAGCGGCCTGCGGACCGCCGCCTGAGGCCGTGCGCTGCGCCAATGGGCGAGGGTGGCTGTGCTAGCGTTCCGGCGACTTGAATCGCACGGATCCCACGATGACCCGACTCGCCCTTGCACTGGTGGCCGGCTTGGCCGCCAGCAGCGCGCCCGCCCAGGAGGCCCCGATGACCGACGACCCTTACCAGTGGATGGAGGAGGTCGAAGGCGAACGACCGCTGACCTGGGTCAAGGCGCAGAACGCCCTCACAGAGCACGCGCTGGCCGACACGCCGCAGTTCAAGCAACTGGAAGGCGAGATCCGCACCATCCTGGACTCGGACGCCAAGATTCCCTATGTCCAGAAGATCGGTGAGTACTACTACAACCTGTGGAAGGACCAGGACCACGCGCGTGGCGTGTGGCGCCGCACCACCCTGGCCGAATACCGCAAGCCCCATCCGGCCTGGGAAACGGTGCTGGACATCGACGCGCTCAACGCCGTGGAGAAGGAAACCTGGGTCTGGCACGGCGCCGATTGCCGGGAGCCGGACTACACCCGCTGCCTGATCGCGCTCTCGCGCGGCGGCTCGGACGCCGATGTGACCCGCGAGTTCGACCTGACCACCAAGACCTGGGTGGAGGATGGCTTCTATCGCCCGGCGGCCAAGGGCGGCCTGGGCTGGATCGACGCGGACACGGTGTACGTCTACACCGATTTCGGCGAAGGCAGCATGACCTCCTCGGGCTATCCGCGCATCGTCAAGGAATGGAAGCGCGGCACGCCGTTGGAATCGGCCACGGTGGTGTACGAGGGCAAGGCCGACGACATGTACATCGCGGCGATGCACGATGCCACGCCGGGGTTCGAGCGCGACTTTGTCTCCCGCACCATCGCCTTTTACAACGATGAGCTATATCTGCGGGGCAAGGACGGCACGCTGACCAAGATCGATGCGCCCAATTCGGCGCAGAAGTCGGTGCAGCGCGAGTGGCTGGGGCTGGAACTGCGCGAGCCGTGGACGGTGGATGGTAAAACCTACCAGGCCGGCTCGTTCCTGGTCACGCGCTTCGATGACTTCATGGCCGGCAAGCGCGAGTTCGATGTGCTGTTCGAGCCGACGCAGACAAGCTCGCTGGCCGGGGCGACGCTCACCCGGCACCACGTCGTGCTCAACGTCATGGAGGACGTCAAGAACCGCCTCAGCGTGTTGACCCACGAACAGGGCAAGTGGGTCTCCAGGCCGCTGAAGGTGGGCGATTCCCCCTTTGGCGCGATCAGCGCCAGCGCCGTGGATGCCGAGCATTCCGACGCGCTGTGGCTGACGGTCACTGATTACCTGACGCCGACCACGCTCTTGCTGGCCGATGCGGCCATGCCGCAGGCGAAGATCGAGCCGCTGAAGACGATGCCGGCCTTCTTCGATGCCTCGCGCGATGTGATCGAGCAGCACTTCGCCACGTCCAAGGACGGGACCCGGGTGCCGTATTTCCTGGTGCGGCCCAAGGGCCTGAAGTACGACGGCACCGCGCCGACGCTGCTGTATGGCTATGGCGGGTTCGAAATCTCGATGACGCCGGGTTACTCGGGTGGCATCGGCAAGGGCTGGCTGGAGAAGGGGGGCGTGTATGCGGTGGCCAACATCCGCGGCGGTGGGGAGTACGGCCCGCGCTGGCACCAGGCCGCGCTCAAGGCCAATCGCCACAAGGCCTATGAGGATTTCGCCGCCGTCGCCCAGGATCTGGTGGACCGGAAGATCACCTCGCCCAGGCACCTGGGTGCGCAAGGGGGCAGCAACGGCGGATTGCTGATGGGCAACATGCTCACCCAGTATCCGCAGCTGTTCGGCGCGATCGTGGTCCAGGTGCCGCTGCTGGACATGAAGCGCTACAGCCACCTGCTGGCTGGTGCGTCGTGGATGGCCGAGTACGGCAACCCGGATACGGCCGACTGGGACTACATCAAGACCTTTTCCCCGTATCACTTGTTCGATGCCGGCAAGCAGTATCCGCCGACGCTGTTCATGACCTCTACGCGCGACGACCGGGTGCATCCCGGGCATGCGCGCAAGATGGCGGCGATGATGCTCGATGCCGGCAAGGACGTGCGCTACTACGAGAACATCGAAGGTGGCCACGGCGGCGCGGCCAACAATGCGCAGTCCGCGCACATGAACGCGCTGGCCTATACCTTCCTATGGGAGCAGTTGGCCGACTGAAGCCGGGTGCCGGTTGGGGCAGGCGCGACCGCAGGCCGGTCGCGCCCGGCCTCAGCGCCGGAAGGTCTCCAGGCCGCGGGCGATGCGCGTCACGGCTTCCTGCAACCGTTCCAGGCTGTTGGCGTAGGCGAAGCGCACGTGCTGGCCGTTGCGGTGGTCGCCAAAGTCGATCCCCGGGGTGAAGGCCACGTGCTCGGTTTCCAGGAAATGTGCACAGAAGGCCTGCGCATCCTGGCTGAAGCGGCTGATGTCGGCGTACAGGTAGAAGGCCCCCTGCGGCTCGACCGGAATCTCGAAACCCAGCCCGCGCAGCGCCGGCAACAGCCAGTCGCGCCGGGCCTGGAAGGCGGCGCGGCGCGCTTCCAGGATGTCGATGGTGTCCGGGGCGAAGCACGCCAACGCGGCGTGCTGGGCGATGGTCGACGGGGCGATGTAGAGGTTCTGCGCCAGGCGCTCCAGCGCGGGGATGGCGTCGGCCGGGGCGACCAGCCAACCCAGGCGCCAGCCGGTCATGCCGAAGTACTTGGAGAAGCTGTTGAGCACGAACGCATCCGCATCGACCTCCAGCACGCTGGGCGCGTCCATGCCGTAGGTCAGCCCGTGGTAGATCTCGTCGACCACCAGGTGCCCGCCGCGCGCGGTCACCGCGTCCGACAGCGCGGCCAGTGCCTCGCGCGAAAGCACGGTGCCGGTCGGATTGGCCGGCGAGGCGACCAGTGCACCGACGGTGTCCGGGTCCCAGTGCGCGGCCACCTGCGCCGGGGTGAGCTGGTACTGGCTCTCCGGGCCGGCCGGTACCAGCCGCGCGCTGCCTTCCATGACCCGCAGGAACTGGCGGTTGCAGGGATAGGCCGGGTCGGCCATCAGCCAGTGCCGCCCGGGGTCGACCAGCAAGGCGCTGGCGAGCAGCAGCGCCCCCGAGCCACCGGGCGTGATCATGATCCGCTCCGGTCCGATGTCCAATCCATAGCGCTGCTGGTAGAAGCGCGACAACGCCTCGCGCAAGGCCGGAAGCCCGCGTGAGCCTGTGTAGCGGGTCTGCCCGTTGGCCAGCGCGGCTTGTCCCGCCTGGACGATGGGCGCAGCGGTGGTGAAGTCCGGCTCGCCGACCTCCATGTGGATCACGTCGGCGCCGGCGCGCTCGAGTTCGGCCGCCCGTGCGCTGAGCTGCATCACCCGGAAAGGAGCGATATCGCGACTGCGCTGGCTGTAGGGGAGGCGGGCGGAAAACGCAGAGGGGTTCATCGTTCCCATGATAGGACTGTCAGCCTGTCCCGGCTTGCCACCGCCCGGCGTTGACATGGACACTGCCGCATCTCCCTGGTGTGGAACGCGCCTGCACGCCGATGAAAACCTTCATTCCCTTTGCGATTTCGACCCTGATGACGCTCTCCCCCGTTTCCACCCTGGCCGCCCAGCTCACCCCGCCGGATGTCGAGAAGAAGCCGCACCTGGTGACCGCGCCGTTCGGCGCGCAGCGCCAGGACGAGTACTACTGGTTGCGCGACGACACGCGCACCAATCCGCAGATGCTCGACTACCTCAAGGCCGAGAACGCCTACGCCGACCAGGTCATGGCGCCGCTCAAGCCGTTGCAGGACACGCTGTACAAGGAGATCGTCGCACGCATCAAGCAGGACGATGCCTCGGTGCCTTACCGCGAGCGTGGCTACTGGTACTACTCCCGCTACGAGACCGGCAAGGACTATCCGATCCATGCGCGCCGCAAGGGCGACATGGAAGCCCAGGAAGAGGTGCTGCTGGACGTCAACGCACTGGCCCAGGGCAAGGGCTACTACAGCGTCGGCGACTGGGACGTCAGCCAGGACAACACCCTGCTGGCCTACGCCGATGATGCGGTGGGCCGGCGCCAGTACACGATCCGCTTCAAGGACCTGGCCACCGGCAAGGTGCTGCCCGACGAGATCCCCGGCGTGTCGGCCAACGTGGTCTGGGCCGACGACAACAAGACCCTGTTCTATGTCGAGAACGACCCGGAGACCCTGCTCACCGTGCGCGTGAAGAAGCACGTGCTGGGCACGCCGGTCGCCGACGACCCGCTGGTCTACGAAGAGCACGACGACAGCTTCTACATGGGCGTGGGGCGCACCCGCGACGACAAGTACATCACCATCGGCCTGCACAGCACGGTCTCCAGCGAAGAGCGCTACGCGCCGGCCGCCGATCCGCAGTCCTTCACCGTGCTGGCCCCGCGCGCCCGCGACGTCGAATACGACGCCGATCATTTCGATGGCCGCTGGGTGATCCGCACCAATGCCGATGGCGCCACCAACTTCAAGCTCGTCACCGCACCGGACGGTGCAAGTTCGCGCAAGCAGTGGACCGACTGGGTCGCGCACAGCGACAGCGTCTACATCGATGGCTTCGAGCTGTTCGATGGCTTCACCGCGATCGGCGAGCGTTCGGAAGGGCTGGAGCGCATCCGGCTACTGAAGCGGGACGGCGCCTCCGAATTCGTCAAGGCCGACGAGCCGGCCTACTCGATGGGGCTGGACGTCAATGCCGAACACGACACGCCGTGGTTGCGCTACAGCTACACCTCGTTGACCACGCCGGCCACCACCTACGAGCTCAATACCGTCACCGGCGAGCGGCGGCTGATGAAGCAGCAGCCGGTGCTGGGCTACGACCCGTCCAAGTACACCACCGAGCGTCTGTGGGTCACCGCGCGCGATGGCACCAAGGTCCCGGTCTCGCTGGTGTACAAGAACGGCTTCAAGAAGGATGGCACCGCCGCGCTGCTGCAATACGGCTATGGGAGCTACGGCGCGTCGATGGATCCGGGCTTCTCCGGGCCGGTGGTGAGCCTGCTGGACCGCGGCATGGTCTACGCCATTGCCCACATCCGCGGCGGTGAGGAGATGGGACGGGCCTGGTACGACAACGGCAAGCTGCTCAAGAAGAAGAACACCTTCACCGACTTCATCGACGTGACCGAGGCGCTGGTCAAGCAGGGCTACGCCGCCAAGGACCGTGTCGCGGCGATGGGGGGCAGCGCCGGTGGCCTGCTGATGGGGGCGATCACCAACATGGCGCCGGACGACTACCGGGTGATCATTTCCCAGGTGCCGTTCGTGGACGTGGTCACCACCATGCTGGACCCGAGCATCCCGCTGACCACCAACGAGTACGACGAATGGGGCAACCCGGAGCAGAAGGCGTTCTACGACTACATCGTCACCTATTCGCCCTACGACAACCTCAAGGCCCGTGCGTATCCTGCGATGTTCGTCGGGACCGGCCTGTGGGACTCCCAGGTGCAGTACTGGGAGCCGACCAAGTACGTCGCCCGGCTGCGTGACCTGGACACGGGCAAGCAGCCGGTGGTGTTTCGCATCAACATGGAAGCCGGCCACGGCGGCAAGTCCGGTCGCTTCCGCCGCTACCAGGAAATGTCCGAGTACTACGCCTTCATGCTGGACCAGCTGGGCGTAGGCAGCGACGGCTAAGGCTGCACACCTCTTGGCTTGGTGCATGGCGCACGGTGGAGTGCCGCGCGCTTTTCAGGGCCAAGGCGGCGATGGGCAGCGAGAGTTTGGCGCGCTGCTGGCCGGTCGTGGCGGCTGAAGGAGGCGCGCTCCCGGCGGTGATGCTTCCGTGCCCTTGGGCGATTGCCTGCGGGCACAGCCTGGTGATGCGGTCGGCGGGCGCGAGTGCGCCAGGGGCGCAACGCTGCGTGTGCGTGCCGCGATGACGCCTACACAAGCGGTGCGCGAGAATATGCGCGTGCACACGCCCATCCCGCCTCAGGTCTCCCCGCCGCCCACCCGCTTCCGCTGGGCGTGGTGGTTGCTGGCCTGGAGCAGCCTGCTGCTGGGAGTGATCGGGCTGTTCCTGCCGGTCATGCCGACCACGGTGTTCATCCTGATCGCGGCCTTTGCCGCTTCGCGGGGCTCGGAGAAGCTGCACCGGGCGCTGATGGGGCATCGACACTTCGGTCCGGTGATCCGCGACTGGCAGACCCATGGCGCGGTGCCGCGGCGGGCCAAGTGGTTGGCCAGCTGGACCATGCTGGCCAGCGCCGTGTTCACCGTCGGCGTGATGCTGGCCTTCGCCGGCCATCACTGGTGGATGTCCGCCATCCCCGTGCTGTGCATGTCGGCCGTGGTGATCTGGCTGTGGCAGCGCCCCGAGCCACCGCAGGACGGCTGAATGCGGTAGCCGTCCCGTGGGTGGGTCTCGCATCGGGAGGCCACACGCACTCGCTATACTCTTGGCCCATGAAGACCGTCTCCCGATTTGCGCTGTCGAGCGCCGTGCTGCTGGCCCTGTCGGCCTGTGGCAACAAGGGGCCGCTTGTGCTGCCCGAGAAGCCCGTTCCGGTGCAGCCGGCCGCGTCACCGGCTGTTGATGATCCCGCCGCCACGCCGACCCAGGTCGCGCCCGTCGGCGAGCAGGGCGCCACGCCTCCGGTGCAGATCAAGTCCGAGGACCAGACCTCCGCGCCCTCGGCAGCCGATGCCGCCGCGGAGCAAGCGGTGGATGAAGGCGGTACCAGCGGGAATGAATGACCCCACGCCGCTGCGCTTTTCCAAGATGCATGGCGCGGGCAATGATTTTGTGGTGCTGGATCTGCGCGGCGGGCGGCCGGCACCCGATGCCGAACTGGCCGCGCGCCTGGCCGACCGGCATCGGGGCGTGGGCTGCGACCAACTCCTGACGATCGAGGCTCCCCGCAGTGCGGATGCGGTGGCCTCCTACCGGATCTGGAATGCCGATGGTTCGCTGGCCGGGCAGTGCGGTAACGGCGCGCGTTGCGTGGCCGCCTGGCTGGTGCGCGACGGAACCGCCGGTGGCGATGACTTCCAGATGGAAAGTCCCGCCGGACTGCATCGCGTCCAGCGCGGCCAGGCCGGATTCGCAGTGGCTATGGGCGTGCCGCGCTGGGACCCGGCGCAGCTCCCGTTGGCCGGTTTCGACACGCCGCAGGATCCTTACCAGGTCTTGCTGGGTGGCCAGCCGGTGACCTTTGGTGCGGTCTCGATGGGAAACCCGCATGCGGTGCTGCAGGTCGATGACAGCGCGCTGGCGCCGGTCGCCACGCTGGGGCCTGCCTTGCAGCGGCTGCCGGCGTTTCCCGAATCGGTCAACGTGGGGTTCGCCCACGTGGAGTCGCCGACCCGGATCGCGCTGCGGGTGTTCGAGCGTGGGGTGGGCGAAACCCTGGCCTGTGGCAGTGGCGCCTGCGCCGCCGCCGTGGTGCTGATGCGGCGTGGCCTGGTCGAGCGCAGTGTCACCGTCGCCCTGCCGGGCGGCGACCTCCAGATCGACTGGCCCGCGGACGATGCCCCCGTGGTGATGTCCGGGCCGGCGACCTTTGTCTACGAGGGAGAGTGGAATCCATGAGCCAAGTGACCGAGAAACTCGGCGCCCACGAGGTTGCAGCCTGGCTGCGCCGCCATCCGACCTTCCTGAAGCAGTTCCCCGATCTGGCCGCCACGCTGGTCGTGCCGCGGGAAGAGGGCCCGACCGCCTCGCTGGCCAGCTATCAGCTCGACGTCCTGCGTGACAAGAACCGCGAGCTGTCGCGGCGCTTGGGCGAGCTGTCGGCCAACGCCCTGGAGAACGAGCGCCTGGCCGTGCGCGTCCATCAGCTGACCCTGGCCCTGCTGCGGCAGGACAGCGTCGCAGGCACCTTGTCGGCGATGGCCGCCTCGCTGGAGGAAGACTTCCACGGGGATCTGGTGCGTCTCGTCATCTTCCAGCCGGTGCCCGAGTCGCTGGCCCAGGCGCCCTGGCTGCAGTCCATGCCGTCCGACAGTCCCCACCTGGCGCCGTTCCGCGACTGCCTGGCCGATGGCGAGCCGCTCTGCGGGCGCCTGCAGCCACAGAAAAATGCCCTGCTCTATGCCTCCCAGTCAGACGAAGTCGGTTCGTCGGCGCTGCTGCCGCTGCCAGGCGTGGGCCTGGTGGCGGTGGGCAGCCGCGATGGCAACCGCTTCTATCCAGGCATGGGGACCTTGTTCCTGCGCATGATGGGCGAGTCGCTTGCCGTGGCGCTCAAGCGTTTCGACGCCGCGGACTAGGCGCATGACCGCGATGGTCACGCGCGTGCTGCGTCAGCGGATGCAGCCATGAGGCCGCGGCATGTCCGCCGTTGAATCCTTCCTTGAGCACCTGCGTGTCGAGCGTCAGGTCTCCGCGCACACCCTGGACGCCTACCGGCGTGATCTGACCGCGCTGGCCCAGTGGGCACAGGGCCAGGAAATCGTCGACCTGGAAGGGTTGCAGGCCGACCAACTGCGGGCCTTCATCGCCGCCGGACATCGCGCGGGGCTGGCGCCCAAGAGCCTGCAGCGTCGGCTTTCGGCGTGCCGCAGTTTCTACAGTTGGCTGCTCAAGCATGGGCACATCCCCGCCAGCCCCGCGGCCGGCCTGCGGGCGCCCAAGGCCCCGCGCAAGCTGCCCAAGGTGCTCGATGCCGACGAGGCCACGCAACTGGTCGAAGTGCCCACCGATGCGCCGCTGGGACTGCGCGATCGCGCGCTGCTGGAGCTGTTCTATTCCTCGGGCCTGCGCCTGAGCGAGCTGTGCGCGCTGCGCTGGCAGGACCTGGATCTGGCGGCCGGCCTGGTCACGGTGCTGGGCAAGGGGCGCAAGCAGCGCATCGTGCCGGTGGGCCGGCATGCGCGGCAGGCCCTGCAGGCCTGGCGCGAAGACCGGCCGGCGCCCAACAGCGCGCAGGTGTTTCCCGGGCGCGGGGGCGCGCCGATCTCGCAGCGCGCCGTGCAGCTGCGGATCAAGCAGCTGGCCCAGCGCCAGGGCCTGTTCAAGCATGTCCACCCGCACATGCTGCGGCACAGCTTCGCCAGCCATATCCTGGAGTCTTCCGGGGACTTGCGCGGCGTGCAGGAACTGCTCGGACATGCGGACATCGCCACCACGCAGGTCTATACGCACCTGGATTTCCAGCACCTGGCCAAGGTCTATGACGGGGCGCATCCACGGGCCAGGCGCAAGTCCTGAGCAACGCAATGTGATGTCCGCAAACGGCGAGCGGGGCGGCATGCCGGCGGCCATGCTGGTGTTCGATCCCTTCGCGGTGCCGCCATGTCCCGTTTCCAGCTCTCCGGTCTCGACCACCGGGCCTTCCAGCCCCTCTTCGCAATGGACGACGCGGCCTTGGCCACGCGCGGCATGCGACGTTGCCGCGTCGATGACGCATCGGGCTATCCGTGCCGCATCAGCCTGGAGGACGCGCCGCTCGGCGAAGACGTGCTTTTGCTGCCGTATCTGCACCACGCCGTCGACTCGCCCTATCGCAGTTCCGGTCCGGTCTACGTGCGCGCCAAGGTGACGCGGGCGGTGCTGGCACCAGGTGATGTCCCGCCTTATGTCAGCCGCCGCCTGATCTCGCTGCGTGCCTACGACCATCGCGCCATGATGCTGTGCGCCGAGGTGCATCAAGGGAATGACGTGGCCGAGGCGCTGGATGCCCTGTTCGCGAACCAGGATGTGGCCTACGCGCATCTGCATAACGCACGGCAGGGGTGCTTTTCGTGCCTGGCCAGCCGCGTCGCCTGAGCCTTGTCGGCACCGGCGGTCGAGCAGTGGCCGGGCCCTGGCCGACGCGCTGCACCCAATGTCAGTCTGGTCATGGTTCAGCTTGCACGGCATGGAGGCGGTGCCTCGAATGACCAGACATCGCGGGCATCAGCCGGGCCAAGGCACTGCTTGACGGCAGCAAGCAGTGCTGCAAGCGGCGAATAAGCCTCACAGGCGGCATCGCGGCCCCGCGAGGAAGTCATCGCGACAGCCGACCTGCGTGCCGGCCCTCAGGCGCGGATCGCGGGTTGAAGACCCGGTACAGGCGCCCCATCTGCTCTGGAAGCATTTCGGAGCCTGCCATGGACCCCAGCCAGAACCCCAACGTCTTTCATGCCACGACCATCCTGTCGGTGCGCCGCAACGGCCATGTCGCCATCGCCGGTGATGGCCAGGTCACGCTGGGCCATACCGTGATGAAGGGCAACGCGCGCAAGGTGCGGCGGCTGGGCCGCGACGGCCACGTGCTCGCCGGTTTCGCCGGCGCCGCGGCCGATGCCTTCACCCTGTTCGAACTGTTCGAGGCCAAGCTGGAAAAGCACGGCCAACTGCAACGCGCCGCCGTGGAACTGGCCAAGGATTGGCGCACCGAGCGCCGCTACGGCAAGTTGGAAGCGCTGCTGGCCGTGGCCGACAAGGACACCTCGCTGATCATCAGCGGCACCGGCGATGTGATCGAGCCGGAGGACGGCATCATCGCCATCGGTTCCGGTGGGTCCTACGCGCTGTCAGCTGCGCGTGCGCTGATGGGCCATACCGAGTTGGATGCCAAGACCATCGCCACCGAGGCGCTGCATATCGCCGGTGACATCTGCATCTACACCAATCGCAACGTGGTGGTCGAGGAGCTGTAAGCGACGCAAAGCGCGCGTCGCGCTGCCTCGTCTTCGCATCCCGGCCCTGGCAAGCGGGGCCCCACCCGCACCGTTGACGGTCGTTCCGGCCGAAAGCCGAAATCCCTGCCTCATTCGCGAGCATTCCATGTCGATGATTCCCCAGACCTCTTCCACCATGACCCCGCGCGAGATCGTGCAGGAGCTGGACCGCCACATCGTCGGCCAGCACGCGGCCAAGCGCGCGGTTGCCATCGCGCTGCGCAACCGCTGGCGCCGCGCCCAGCTCGATCCGGAGCTGCGCAACGAAGTGATGCCCAAGAACATCCTGATGATCGGGCCGACCGGTGTGGGCAAGACCGAGATCGCCCGGCGCCTGGCCACCTTGGCCAATGCACCGTTCACCAAGGTCGAGGCCACGCGCTTCACCGAGGTCGGCTATGTCGGCAAGGACGTGGAACAGATCATCCGCGATCTGGCCGATACCGCGGTCAAGCTCTACCGCGAACAGGCCAAGGCGCGCGTGCGCACCCAGGCCGAGGAGCGCGCCGAGGACCGCATCCTCGATGCGCTACTGCCCAAGCGCAGCAGCGGCATCGGCTTCGATCCGTCGGTGGTCGCCAATGAGCCGTCCGCGCAGGACAACGACACCCGGGCCAAGTTTCGCAAGATGCTGCGCAAGGGCGAGCTGGACGACAAGGAAATCGAGCTGGAGCTTTCGCTCAACACCGGTGGCGTGGACATCATGACCCCGCCGGGCATGGAGGAAATGGGCCAGCAGCTCAAGCAGATGTTCTCCAACCTGGGCGGCGGCAAGACCCAGAAGCGCACGGTGACCATCAAGGCCGCGCGGCCGCAGCTGATCGAAGAAGAAGCCGCCAAGCTGGTTAACGAGGACGATGTGCGCGCCGCGGCGATCGAGGCCTGCGAGCAGCACGGCATCGTCTTCATCGACGAGATCGACAAGGTGGCCAAGCGCGGCGACAACGTCGGCGGCGGCGATGTATCGCGCGAGGGCGTGCAGCGCGACCTGCTGCCGCTGGTGGAAGGCAGCAACGTGTCGACCAAGTACGGCACGGTCAAGACCGACCACATCCTGTTCATCGCCTCCGGCGCCTTCCACCTGGCCAAGCCCAGCGACCTGATTCCCGAGCTGCAGGGCCGTTTCCCGATCCGCGTGGAGCTGGGGGCGTTGAGCAAGGACGATTTCGTGCGCATCCTCACCGAGCCCAAGGCCGCGCTGACCAATCAGTACGTGCAACTGATGCAGACCGAGGGCGTGACGCTGTCCTTCGCGCCCGAGGCTGTGGAGCGGCTGGCCGAGATCGCCGCCCAGGTCAACGAGCGCCAGGAGAACATCGGCGCGCGTCGCCTGCATACCGTGCTCGAACGCCTACTCGACACGCTCAGCTACGAGGCCCCCGACCGCGATGGCGAGACCGTCGCCATCGACCGCGCCTACGTGGACAAGTACCTGGACGAACTGGTGCAGGACCCGGATCTGAGTCGTTACATTCTCTGATCCGGTCCGCGATCAACACGACCAAGGCGCTCCCCAGGGAGCGCTTTTTTCGTTGCCGATGCCGGGTGGGGAGCTGCCATGATGGCGATGAGGCTTTCCTGGTGAAGCCCTTCGCCGCCGTGGCGGCTCCCACACCAGGGGAGGCGAAGTTTTAGGCTGCCTTCACCCAGCGGCGAGCATGCTCACGGCCCTGTTCATTTCCTTCGGGAGTCGCCCATGCTGCGTTCGCTTGCGCTCGTCTCGGCACTGTCACTGGCCGCGTTCGCCGCGCCGTCCTATGCGCGGACCACCTGCCATCTGGACTTCAAGATGTCCGGCTGGTCGGCGTTCTACAAGACCTCCGAAGGCACCGGCCGGGTCACCTGCGACGACGGCGAGAGCATGCCGGTCAAGGTCAGCGCCAAGGGCGGCGGCCTCACGGTGGGCAAGTCGACCATCGAGGGGACCGGTGAGTTCACCGAGGTGCGCAACCTCAACGAGGTGCTGGGCAGCTACGCCACCGCCGAGGCGCACGCCGGCGCGGAGAAGTCCAGCAAGGCCCAGGTGATGACCAAGGGCGAGGTCTCCCTGTCGCTGGCCGGCACCGGCAAGGGCTGGGATGTCGGCATCGCCTTCGGCGCGTTCCATATCGATCCGATGTAAGCGCGAGATTTCTTCGCAAGCGGGCGGCGCGTCGCCGCGAGAGGCGCGCCGCCTGCGTTTGGAGGGGAAGCAAGCTGCGATGTTCTGCTAGCCTCTGCGCCGATTCCACGATGTGGCCGGGATATGGAGCAGCAGGGCGGGGCAGGGACGGTGCTGGTGCTGGGCGCCGGAGGATTCATCGGGGGCTATGTGGTGTCTGCATTGCGTGCGCACGGCTGGCGCGTGCTGCGTGGCGTACGCGGGCACGGACGCGCGTTGCCCGGGGACGCACGCGACTGCGACCTGATGCGTCTGCGAACGCCGCAAGCATGGCACCCGCTGCTGGAGGGCGTGGACGCGGTGGTCAACGCCGCCGGCATCCTGCGCGAGGCACGGGGGCAATCCTTCCAGGTCATCCACCACGACGCGCCGTTGGCGCTGGCCCAGGCCTGCGTGCAGCGTGGCGTGCGCCGCTTCGTGCAGGTGTCGGCGCTGGGCGTGCCGGCCGACGGCGCCTTCATCGCCACCAAGCACGCCTTCGATGCGGCCCTGCAGACGCTGCCGCTGAGCAGCGTGGTGCTGCGGCCCTCGCTGGTGTATTCGGCGAGCGGCTCTTATGGCGGCACTTCGTTGCTTCGGGCGATGGCGGCCTTTCCCGGCCTGCACCTGCTGCCCGGCGATGGCCGCTGGCCGACCCAACCGCTGTCCACAGAAGACCTGGGAGAACTGGTCGCGCGCTCGGCTGGCGGCGCGCAGCGCGGCGTGTTCGAAGTGGGCGGACCGGCGCCGATCTCGCTGCGCGCCTACCAGCAGACTTGGCGACGCTGGCTACGCGTTCCCGGCACTGGCGCCCTGCGCACGCCGGAATGGATGGTCGGCAGCGTTGTGGCCATTGGCGAGATGCTGGGACGCGGCCCGGTCGGCCGCACGATGTGGGCCATGCTACGCAGGCACAACGTGACCGCGCCCGATGCGGCCGATCGGCTGGAAGCGGCTTTCGGCCTGCGCCCGCGCACGCTGCAGCAGGCACTGGACGCGCATCCCAGCCAGACCCAGGACCGCTGGCACGCCCAACTGTATTTCCTGGCGCCAGCGCTGAAGCTGGCCGTGATTGGCGTGTTCGTGCTTTCCGCACTGGTGGGCTGGCGGACGCCAGCCGCGCGCATCGAGGCGATGACCGAAGGCTCCGCGCTGGCGTCGCTGGCCCCGGTCGCGCTGGCCCGACTTGGTGCCGGTTTCGACCTGCTGCTGGCCTTGTGGCTGGCCAGTGGCGTGCGGCCGCGCGCGGCGATCGGCGCGATGCTGGCGCTGGTATCCGCTTACACCCTGGCGTTCGGCATCGCCGTGTCCGAGCTGTGGCTGGATCCGCTAGGCGGCCTGCTGAAAAACCTGATCCTGCTGCCGGCGCTGGCCGTGCTGTGGGTGCTGGCCGACCGGAGATAACCCGCGTGATCTACCTGTGGCTGAAATGGATCCACATCCTGTCTTCCACGCTGCTGTTCGGCACCGGGCTGGGCATCGCCTTCTTCCTGTGGATCGCGCACCGGCGTGGCGATCCGCGTGCGATCGCCGCCACCGCGCGCACCGTGGTGCTGGCCGATACCTGCTTCACTGCGCCGGCAGTGGTGGTGCAGTTCGGCACCGGCCTGGGCCTGATGCACGTGCTGGGCATGCGCCTGGACCAGGAATGGATCGCGCTGGCGCTGGGATTGTTCGTGCTGGTCGGTGCGTGCTGGTTGCCGGTGCTGTGGCTGCAGGTGCGTGCGCGGGACCTGGCCATCGCCGCCGCGCGCGACGGCGCGCCGCTGCCGCCGGCCTACTACCGCGCCATGCGCTGGTGGTTCTGGCTGGGCTGGCCAGCGTTCCTGAGCGTGCTGGGCATCTTCTGGCTGATGGTGTTCAAGCCGGCCTAGGGCGTTGGCTCACTCCTCGCCGATGTCCTCGTTCCAGACTTCGGGGTGCTTCTCGATGAAGCCGCCCAACAGGTCCACGCACTCCTGGCTGTCCAGGTCGATCACGTTGACGCCGGCCTCGCGCAGCCAGTCCACGCCGCCCTGGAAGGTGCGCGATTCGCCCACCACCACCGTGCCGATGCCGAACTGGCGCACCAGCCCGGAGCAGTACCAGCAGGGGGCCAGGGTGGTGACCATGATGGTGTCGCGGTAGCTGCGCTGGCGGCCGGCCTTGCGGAAGGCGTCGGTCTCGCCGTGCACGGACGGGTCGTCTTCCTGCACGCGGCGGTTGTGGCCGCAGCCCAGCAGGCGCCCGTCGGCGTGGTAGAGCGCCGCGCCGATCGGGATGCCGCCTTCGGCCAAGCCCTTGCGGGCTTGGTCAATGGCGGTGTCCAGCAAAGCGCGGTAGTCGGGCGTGGCGATCATGGGGTCTCCGGTAGGACGAATCGGGCAGGGCAGCGATGATGCTGCCTATATTGCACTGCAGCAGGGGGATCACGGCAGGCATGAAATACTGCGCGCCCCCGCGAAAGCGTTTCCAGCAGGAGTGCCCCTGATGCACGCGAGTCCCACGCCGACCTCTGCCACGACCGTACGGTCGACGCCAAAACTGGCGATGGCGGTGGTCACCACCATCTTCTTCATGTGGGGCTTTCTGACCTGTCTCAACGACATCCTCGTGCCGCACCTGAAGTCGGTGTTCACGTTGAGCTATACGCAGGCGAGCTTCGTGCAGTTCACGTTTTTCGGCGCTTACTTTCTGATGTCGCTGCCTGCCGGGCGCGTGGTCGCGGCGCTTGGCTACAAGGGCGGCATCGTATGTGGGCTGGCCGTTGCGGGGATTGGCGCATTGCTGTTCTGGCCTGCGGCGGCGATGCACAGCTATGGCGTGTTCCTGTTCGCGCTGTTCGTCCTGGCAACCGGCATCACGGTGCTGCAGGTGGCAGCCAATCCCTATGTCGCGTTGCTGGGGCCTGAAAAGACCGCCTCGAGCCGGCTCAATCTTTCCCAGGCGTTCAATTCGCTCGGGACGGCCATCGCGCCGCTCTTCGGCGGCCTGTTGATCCTTGCGGCAGATCCCAAGACGGCCGAGCAGCTGGCGGCCATGCCGCAGGCGCAGCTCCTGGCCTATCGCACCGCTGAGGCCAACTCGGTCCAGATGCCGTATCTGGGGCTGGGGATCGCGTTGTTCGCGCTCGCGGTCTTCATCTTCCTGTTCCGCCTGCCGGCCATCACCGAAGCGAGCGAGAAGGGCGAGACGCGCCATTACGGGATCTTCGAGCCGCTGCGTCACCGCCATGTGCTGCTGGGCGTGCTCGGCCTGTTTTTCTACGTGGGCGCAGAAGTTGCCATCGGCAGCTACTTGATCAACTACCTGGCCGAGCCAGACATCGGCGCCATGACCGAGCAGGCAGCGACGCACTACGTGTTCCTGTACTGGACCGGCGCGATGGTGGGGCGCTTCATCGGTTCGGCGCTGCTACTGCGTATCGATGCCGGAAAGCTGCTGACCGTCTTTGCCGGCATCGCGGCGCTGCTGCTGGTGGCCACGCTGGTGACCTCGGGCATGACGGCGGTCTACGCGGTGGTGGCGATTGGCCTGTTCAACTCGATCATGTTCCCGACCATCTTCACCTTGGGCATGGCCAAGCTGGGCCCGCTGACCAACCGGGCGTCCTCGCTGCTGATCATGGCCATCGTCGGTGGTGCCGTGATCCCGCTGCTGATGGGCATGCTGGCCGACCGCATCGGGATCCACCACGCCTTCGTCCTGCCGCTGGTGTGCTACCTGTACATCGCCTACTACGGCATCAGCGGGTCGCGCGTGCGCGAGCCAGTGCCGCCGGCCACGACCACGCGGTCGTAAGGCCTCATGCGCTGGCTTGTGCCAGCGCGCGGGCTGTCCCACAAGGGCGCACTTCGGTGTGCCCTTGTGCGTTGTGCGGACCGGCGCACCGCGGTCGTGACGCCATCGGCCGCCGGTCGGTGCGATAATCTGGCCCATGAGCGAATCCCCCTACAACTCCGGCACCACCCATTTCGGCTTCCGTGACGTCGCCGCGCGCGACAAGCAGAAGCTGGTCGGCGAGGTCTTCACCTCGGTGGCCGGCAAGTACGACCTGATGAACGACCTGATGAGTCTGGGTATTCACCGGGTCTGGAAGCGCTACTTCACCGCCACCGCGCAGGTGCGCCCCGGTGACCGGGTGCTGGATCTGGCCGGCGGCACCGGCGACATCGCCGCGCTGCTGAAGTCGCGCGTGGGCAAGACCGGCAGCATCGTGCTGGGCGACATCAATGCCGGCATGCTGACCGTCGGGCGCGACCGCATGACCGATCGCGGGCTGGTCGCCGGCATGGAGTACGTTCAGTGCAATGCCGAGGCGCTGCCGTTCCCGGACAACAGCTTCGACCTGGTGACCATCGCCTTTGGCCTGCGCAACGTGACCGACAAGGACGCGGGCCTGCGCGAGATGTATCGCGTGCTCAAGGTGGGCGGGCAGGCGCGGGTGCTGGAGTTCTCCGAGGTCAAGCCGGAGTGGTTCCGTCCCATCTACGACTTCCACTCGTTCAAGGTGCTGCCGCGCTTGGGCAAGTTGTTCGCCGGCGACGCGGACAGCTATCAGTACCTGGCCGAATCCATCCGCAAGCATCCGCCGCAGGAACAGCTCAAGGCGATGATGACCGAGGCTGGTTTTGCACGGTGCCGGTACACCAACCTGTCCGCTGGCATCGTCGCCATCCACGACGGCTACAAGGCCTGATCAGCGGATCGGTCCTGTCACAATGGGACGGACTAAGCATGACGAACGCGTCGTGCGTGGGCCTGCCGAAGAGCTTGCTAAGCTGCCGGGTTTTGGATTTCCGGTCCTCATTAGATGATGCAACAGGTGCTGGCGCGACTTGCGCCCCGCTCCCTGGGGCTGCGGTTGCTGGCCGTGGCATTCCTGGGGATCCATACGCCGCTGATCCTGCTGGCTGGCTGGTTGCTGTTGTACGGCGGTCTTGCGCGTCGCGAAGCGATCACCGTCCTCTTGGTGGTGCTGGCGGCAACCCTGTTGGGAACCGCTGCCACGCTGCTGGTCATGCGCCGGATGCTGGCGCCGCTGCGCCAGGCGATGGCGATGCTGGATGCCTCCCAGTCCGCACCCGGTCTGCCGCCGCCGCGCCTGCCCGACACGGGACAAGATGAGGTCAGCCAGTTGCTGCGTCGTATCAATCGCAGCCTGCAGGGCGCCGACGCGGACCTGCGTGATCTGGAGCGCGAGGCGCAGACCGATGCGCTGACCGGCGCGCTCAATCGCCGCGGTTGTGAGCAGGCGCTGGCCAACTCGGTCCGCCGCGCGGACGGCGGTTCCATGCCGTTCGTGCTGTTCGTCGTGGATCTGGACAACCTCAAGCAACTCAACGACCGGGAAGGTCACGCAGCAGGGGACGCGGCGTTGGTGCGCCTGGTCGAGCAGGCGCGCGCCTGGCTGGGTCCGCGCGATTGGATCGGCCGCTGGGGCGGTGACGAGTTCCTGATGGGCCTGCACCTGGAGGCGGTCGAGGCCTGCGCACGGGTGGAGGACTGGCGCGTGCACCTTGAAATGCCCGAGGGTCAGGCCGTCCGCCCGCTGCACCTGAGTGCGGGCGCCGCCGTGCACCTGCCCGGCGAGGAACGCGCGCTGCTTTACCGTCGTGCCGATGCGGCGATGTATCGCGCCAAGTTCGGCGGAGGCCGGCGCCTGGTCCTGGATACAGGCGCCGGCGCGGCGCCGACTTGATCCAGGACCGGTTGCGTGTGCAGGCACCGGCTAGAATGGAGGTTCTCCCGTTGAACAAGCCTGGATGCCGCCGCCGATGCGTTCCGCGTTCCTGATGATGTCCTGTGCCGCCGTGATGCTCACGGCGTGCTCCAAGGAAACCGCCTCCCCCGAGGCCAGCCAGACTCCCGCTCCCAAGGCCGCCGCCGTGTCCAAGTCCGACCGTCGCCATGACGAAAGCTCCTATGCGCAGCCCGACAAGGTGGTCATCAAGGACCTAGCGCTGGACGTGGGCGTGGACTTCGATGCCCGACAGATCGCCGGCACGGCGACCTACAAGCTGGACTGGAAGCAGCCTCAGGCCACCGAGCTGGTCCTGGACACGCGCGCGCTGACGATCGAAAAGGTCGAGGGCGCCGCGCAGGGTAGCCAGGACTTCCATCCGCTTGAGTTCAGCCTGGCCGATGCGGACAAGGTGTACGGCAGCAAGCTGACCATCCAGGTGCCACAGCGCGATCCCACCGTGCGGGTGACCTACCACACCTCGCCGGACGCTTCGGGCCTGCAGTGGCTGACCCCGGCGATGACCGAGGGCAAGCAACTGCCCTTCATGTTCAGCCAGTCCGAGGCCATCCACGCCCGCAGCTGGGTGCCGCTGCAAGACACGCCGGGCGTGCGTTTCACCTACACCGCGCACGTGACCAGCCGGCCCGACGTCATGGTCCTGATGAGCGCGGGCAACGACCCGGCCTCGGTGCGTGACGGCGATTATTTCTTCGTGCAGAACAAGCCGATCCCGTCCTACCTGCTGGCCATCGCCGCGGGCGACCTGGTGTTCCGCAAGCTCTCCGATCGCGCCGGCGTGTGGGCCGAGCCGGCCATGGCCGACAAGGCCGCGGCCGAGTTCGAGGACACCGAGAAGATGATCACCACCACCGAGAAGCTCTACGGGCCGTATCGGTGGGGGCGCTACGACATCCTGGTGCTGCCGCCGTCCTTCCCCTTTGGTGGCATGGAAAACCCGACCCTGACCTTCGCCACACCGACGGTGATCGTGGGCGACAAGTCGCTGGTCTCGCTGGTGGCCCACGAACTGGCGCACAGCTGGTCCGGCAACCTGGTGACCAATGCCTCGTGGAAGGACATCTGGCTCAACGAGGGCTTCACCACCTACGTGCAGGCGCGCATCACCGAGGCGCTGTACGGGCAGGAGTTGGCCGAGATGGAGCGCCAGATCGATCAGAAGGACCTGGCCGACGAGATCAAGGACATGCCGCCGCAGGACCAGGTCCTGGAGCTGGCACCGTTGACCGGCCGCGACCCGGACGAAGCGTTGACCAGCGTGCCCTACGTCAAGGGCGCTTGGTTCCTGCAGTTCCTGGAGCAGCGCTTCGGGCGCGAGGTCTTCGATCCGTTCCTGCGGAGCTGGTTCGACGACCAGGGCTTCAAGAGCGCGACCACCGACCAGTTCGTGGAGGACCTGCGCAAGAACCTGCTGCCCAAGAACCCCAACGCGGTCACCGATGCCGAGCTGGACGCCTGGCTGCACCAGCCGGGCATTCCCTCGTTCGCACCGCGTGCTCAGTCGCGTGGCTTCGCCCTGGTCGACACCGCGCGCATCGCCTGGCTGGGCAGCGGCACCTTGCCGTCCAAGCAGGCCACCGATGAATGGGTGACCCAGCAGTGGGTGCACTTCATTGACGGGTTGGGTGAGACGCAGCCGCTGGACAAGCTCAAGCAGCTCGTCGACACCTATCACTTCACTGGGACCTCCAATGGCGAGATCGCCATGCGCTGGTATCCGCTGGCCATCCGTAGCGGCGACAAGGACGCGTGGGAGCAGGCCGGCGCCTTCATCGAGCGCGTGGGTCGACGCAAGCTGATCATGCCGATCTACGCCGAGCTGGTGAAAACCCCCGAGGGCCTGGCCTTCGCCAAGGACGCCTTTGCCAAGGCCGAGCCGGGCTATCACCCGATCACCACCGCCTCGGTGAAGGCGATGCTGGAGCAGGCGCAGGCGCACCCGCCTGCGGCGCCGGAAGCCCCAGCCGCGCCGCAGCCGCCCAAGGCCGACGTCCCCGCCGCGCAGTAAGCGGTCAGGGTCGTCCTGCATGGGCCGCCGTGCTCCTCCGGGAGTGCGGCGGCCTTTTTATTGGCGCGGCCTTACCAGCAGCGGCACGTACAATCGACCGGTGCGACCAGGCATCCAGACCGGTGCCGGCCGCCCAGATCCCGCCTTGCCCGGAGCCATTGACCGATGAAACGTCTGCTGCTGTCCTCCCTGTGCGCTGTCGCCCTGCTGGGCTGTACCGATCACGAAGCCCAGATGCGCGAGCAGGCGGCGGCCCAGGCGGCCAAGGACAAGCAGGCGGCCGACAAGCTGGCCGAGCAGTTCGACCAGGCCTACATCGCGCAGAACTGGGAGATGGCACGCGTGCACGGCAGCGCGCTGACCGATCAGTACCCGGACTCGGAAGCGGCCAAGAAGATCCAGGCGCACTACCAGGAGGCCAGGACCAAGGCCGAGGCCGCGCGCGAAGAGCGCCGTCTGGCCAATCTGTGGAACTACAACCAGGTGATGATCAACGGTGGTCCGCAGGTCTCGGCTTCGATCATGAGCACCGAGCCGCTGGATACCGATGGCAGTGGGAAGAAGCAGGACGTACAGCTGGTCTTCCGTGATCATCCCGAGTGGAAGCAGAGCGCTTACCTGGTGCTCAAGGCCGGTGATTTCCCGTGCCTGAAGGGCTGCAAGGTGAAAGTGAGCGTCGACGATGGCAAGCCCAAGGCCATGGATGCCTGGCGGCCGGATACCGACGAGGCCATCGCGATGTTCATCACCGACTACAAGGGCCTGTGGAAGCTGGCCGCGCACGCCAAGACCCTGAAGATCGAGTTCCCGGTGAAGGCCGGGGGGACACAGACGGCGCAGTTCGAGACCGGTGGGTTGGATCCCGATCAGATGCCGGGATGGGGGAAATAGGCTTCTCTGCTTTTGTCTGTGCCGTCGATACGTTGAGTTAAAGCACTCGCGCTTGCAGCGCGGCTCGAGAAAAGGCTTTCGCGCCTACGGGCGCGATCTTCTTTTGTCGCGGCAAAAGAAGGCAAAGCCGCTACTCGCCGGTCCCCAAAAGGGGGATTGAGAACACTCGCCGATGCTGCGCATCGGTTCCCTGCGCTCCTCGCAAAGCAGGGCATTTATCCCTTTTTAGGGACGGCGCCCAAACTCGCTTCGCTCAGACGGGGCGACTCTTCGCCCCTGCTTTATTCCGGTGCTCCGCTCGCTTTACGGCTCAGATAGGTGAGGCCTGGGTACGGCAGGAGCTACAGCAGGAGCAGGAGCTACAGCAGGAGCAGGAGCTACAGCAGGAGCAGGAGCTTTCACGCCCTTCGGGCGCGACTTCCTTTTGTCTTGGCAAAAGGAAGCAAAACCGCTACTCGCCGGGACGCACGTCGACGCTACGCGTCGAGCCCCTGCGCTCCTCGCCAAGCAGGGCGCGGCGCCCAAACTCGCTCCGCTCAAACAGGGCGCCTCTTCGGCCCTGCTTCGCTGCGGTGCTCGGCGTGCTTTACGGCTCAGACAGGAGAAGCTGCAAGCAACTGCAACTGCAACTGCAACTGCAACTGCAACTGCAACTGCAACTGCAACTGCAACTGCAACTGCAACAGCAACAGCAACAGCAACAGCAACAGCAACAGCAACAGCAACAGCAACAGCAACAGCAACAGCAACAGCAACAGCAACAGCAACAGCATTGGGTGCGTCGAGTAGATCTTCGTTAATCTGCTTGCGCCGCGGTGGGCAGGCTCAGGGGACGCTTTGTGGCTCGACGCCTCTGCGTTTTCTGTTGCTTTTGCTTTGCGCTGCTGCCTTCAATCCCCGGTGAGGCACGGCGGAGGGGCGAGGACAAGACCCGTAGGGCACCGTGCATAGATGCACGGTTTTTTTTGGAAGGGACATGGATGTCCCTTCCAAAAATTCCTCGGCCCGCAGCGGACCCGCGAAGCGGGCGTGCCGCCCGGGGATTTCAAATTCCAAAGCAGGCAGCACAAGCCGAAGCGGTCTTGCTTCGGCTTCACTCCTGATCTGCCAGTCCCTTGAGGTCGGGCGGAGGGCGACGGGTTAAAATCCGCAGGGCGCCACACAAAGATGCGCGGCGTTCTGGAAGGGACATGGGTGTCCCCTCCAAAAAATTCCCGGCGGCCGCAGCGGACTTTTCGCACAGCGGCACGAAAGCTTTGCTTGAAAGCGAAAGCGCACGATGCATTTGCCAGAACAGCGTCGCACGTGAGCGCAAAAGCTAAGCCGCCTGCGGCGCAGCCTCAAACCCTCGCCGCAGCGCCTTGCGATCCACCTTGCCCACGCCATTGACCGGCAAGGTGGTCAGGAACTTCACTTCGGCCGGCACGTAGGCCCGCGCGAGCTTTTCCCGGATCAGGTCCTGCAGCGTCTCGCTCGTCACCGCAGGGGCGGTGGGATCCAGGACCACGAAGGCCACCGGCACCTCGCCCAGGTCATGGTGCGGCATGCCGACCACGCAGCATTCGGCCACCGCAGGGTGGCGACTGAGCTCGCCCTCGATCAGGGCGGGTGAGAGGTTCTCGCCGCCGCGGATGATCACCTCCTTGATGCGGCCGGTGATCGACAGGTAACCCTCGGCGTCGAAGCGGCCCAGGTCGCCGGTGAGCAGCCAGCCGTGTTCGATCGGTTGGGCGGCCTCGGTGCCGATGTAACCCAGCATCAGCGCATCGCCGCCAATGCGGATCTCGCCTTCGCCTTCCGTGACAATCTGTTCGGTGCCTGGCTTAAATAGCTTGACGACCTGGCCTTCGAGTACGGTGCCAATGCTGCCGATGCGGCGTGCCCCCGGCGGATTCATGGTCGAGGTGCAGGTGGCTTCGGACAGGCCGTAGGAGACCAGCAGTTCAACGCCGAAGGCCTGCTCGATCTGCTCCTGCAGTGCCGATGTGATCGGGGCCGAGCCGCAGCGCAGGAAGCGCAGCGACGGGAAGCGCTCGCCCTCGCGCAGGAGCGGGAGCATGCGCGCGTACATGGTCGGCACCCCGGTGAGGTAGGTCGGCGCGTAATCGCGCAACTGCTGCACGCAGTCTGCGGCACGGAAGCGCTCGATCAGGACCACCTGCGCGCCGCACAGCAAGGGGGCGATCAACTGGTTGTTGACGCCATTGGTGTGATGGACCGGCATGACGTGCAGCAAACGGTCGTTGCGCGTGATGCCGGTGTGCGCGATCACGCCACAGGCGTTGGTCAATAGCCCACGGTGCGGCTGCAGCACGCCCTTGGACTTGCCCGTGCTGCCGCTGGTGAACAGGATCTGCGCTGCGTCGCCTGGTGCCAGGCCGTCGTCGATCCACGCGCCTTCGCCGGCCATCGCGTCCAGTGCGATGACCTGCAGACCTGGGATCGCCGCCTGCAGCTGCGCACCGTCGTCGGCGTTCTCCACGACCAAGCGTTGCATGCCCACCGACTGCATGCGCTCGGCGACGGCGTCCAGTGCCAGGCCTGGCTCCATGAAGCCCGCGCAGCCGCCGGCCTGCATCAGGCCGAAGAAGGTCGCGACACTCCGGGGGGTCTTGCGCGCGATCACCCCGACCAGGTCGCCGCGCCGCAGGCCCCAGGCGTGCGCGGCAGCGGCGGCCGCATCGACGTGATGCGCAAGCTGCGCATAGCTCACCTCGCCGAACGGACCGATCAGGGCGGCAAGACCGGCCTGCGCATGTGTGCGCAGGGCGTCGCGAAGCAGGTGGCTGAGGGATTGGGCGGACATGGCGACTCCTGTTGCGGGGAGGGCGGAATGGCGGCGTGGGGTCCGTCAGTGGGGTGGCCGGCTCGGGAGGAACCGGCGGGGTTTCATGGGCGCAAGCGCGGAAGCATGGCTCAGCGCAGCCGGACCTTGGCGTCGCGCTCGAATTGCCCGTCAGGATCGAGCGAGCGCAGGGCGTCGCGCTCGGCCTGGGTGGGCAGCGGCGTCGGCGTGGCGCCGCTGGCATCGAATGCAAATCCGGTGCGCGCCTGCACTTCCTCCAGCGTCACCTCCGGGTGCCACGAAGCCAGCGCCAGCCTGTCGTCGCGCTTGACGAACACCGCGATCGGTGTCGCCACGCCGGCCAGGCCGCCGGCGGCGGTCACGAAGTCCAGCTTCTCCACCAGCGTGCGGGTCGAATGCTCGGTGCGCCAGGTGCAGGCGCGGCGCGCGGTCGGCAGCATCACCGCACCACCGCCGCCGCCGGGCAGGCGCACCTTGGGTGCATGCCAATCGCCGATCGAGGACACATTGGTGCGCCCCGCGCCGTCGATCTGCGCCGCGCCCAGGAAACACAGGTCCATGCGCCCGCGCGTGCACAGGTCGTAGAAATCCTCGTTGGCGAAGATCGCGGTGGAGCGCTCGGCCAGCACCGGGTCGGAACTCGAGATCGGGATCATCGACGGCTGTGGATCGACGCCGCCGGCCACGTTGATGAAGGTGAACTCGAAATCATAGGCGCGCTTGGCCATCAGGCAGGCCAGCATCGGCAGCGTGGAATTGACGCCGCTGAAGGTGACCTCGCGCGGGCGCACGAAGCGCGCCAGGTTGGTAACGATATAAGAGAAGCCGGACCAGGACTCAGCCATGGGCCACCTCCGCTGCGCGCGCTTCCGGCGCGGCGTCCAGGTGCGCCTGGAGCACGTCGGGCGCGTCCTCCAAGTAGGCGGTGACCGCCGGATAATCGACTTCGTAATGCGGCCAGCACGAGCCCGGCCACGCGCCGTTGGGCACCACCGCGTAGGCGGCGGTCATGAAGTGTGGCACCAGTGTCAGCTCGGGCTGGGTGCGGAAGCTTTCCTCGTCGGCGAGGCGTTCTGCCACCACGATCACTTTGTCCGCCGCGCGGGTCATGATGCGGTCCCAGTGCGAGGTGCCGTAGACGCGCACGTCGCCGTTCGGGCTGACCTCGTTGGCATGGATGACCGCGAAGTCTGGCGTGATCGCCGGAATCACATAGGTCGGCCCACCCTGGCCGTAGGGATCGTCGATCGCCTTCCAGCCGTTGAGCTCGACCAGGGCCGAGCCATGCACACCGCCGACCGGCATGAACGGCACGCCGAAGGCGGACGCCCGCAGCCCAGCGGTGAGCGTGGCACAGGCGTGTTCTTCCAGTTCGATCTGCTGGCGTTCGACGGCCTTGCGGTACCAGGGCGCAAGGCCGAAGTTGCCTTCCATCGCCACGATGCCGGCACGTGTGCGGCGCACCGCGCCCGCGCGGCACAGCAGGTCGATGTCGTAGCCGGGCGATTGCTTGATGATGTCCAGATCCTTGCGGCCCTGGCGGATCAGCTCACGCACCAGGGCGAACGGACCGCGGTGGAGGAAGCTGCCGCCCAGTGCCAGCGAGGCGCCATCGGGCACCAGTGCGGCCAATGCCTCGATCGACAGCTGCTTGGTGGAGGTCTTGTTGCTCATGCCTTGGCTCCTTCGCGATAGCGGCCGATGCGGTCATGGATGCCGGGCACGGCGGCCGACTCGACCAGCGCCGCCATGTCGGCGGCGCGCGTATCGGGCAGCAGGGCGGCATCCAGGCGCTGCCAGGTGTCGGCGGTCAGGCGCGGCAGCGTGGCGGTCTGCAGTTGGGTGAGCTGCGTGTCCCAGTCGTGCTGCGCCACGATGTCGGTGAGAAAGCCGTCGGCCAATGCCGTATTCGCGTCGAAGGTGAGCCCGTCGCCAAGGACGCGGCGCGCACGCACCGCGCCCACGCGCGCGGCATAGCGTCGGGTGCCCAGCACCAGGCCGAAGCCCAGCCCCGGCATCATGAAGCTCGCCTCCGGCGCGCCGATGCGGCGGTCGCAGCTGCAGATCAGGTCCACGCCGGCGCCGAAGTTGCGGCCGTGCGCCAGTGCCACCGTCTCGAACGGGGCGTGGGCCACCGCCTGCAACAGTTGCTCGATGCGCACGAAGCGCAGCAGCAGGTCGCCTGCGCTGGCATCGGCGTAGTCGGACAGGTCGAAACCGGCGCAGAAGTTCCTGCCTTCGCCGCGCAGCACCAGCAGGCGCGTGCCATCGGTGCAGGCGGTCTGCACCGCCTCGAGCAGCGCATCGACCAGCGTGGGCGAGAGCGCGTTGCGCTTGTCGGGCCGATCGAGTGTGAGCGTCAGGGTCGCGCCGCTGCGTTCGACCCGCAGTTCCTTGACGACATCACGCATGGCGGGCCACCTTCGTCGCATCCACCTCGGCGTCGGCGTTGCGGGCCGCGACCAGTGCGTCGATCTCGGCGAAGACCTCGGCATTGTGCTGGCCCAACGCGGGCGGGTCGCGGGTGATCGGAAACGCCTGTCCGGAAAAGCGCAGCGGCGAACCGAACGTGCGCGCGCTGCCCCCACCGGGCAGTGCGATCTGCGACACCCAGCCCATGTGTTCGACCTGCGGATCGGCCAGCGCCTCGGAATAGGTGTTGATCGGCGAGCACGGCACGCCGGCGGCGCGGAAGCGCGCCAGCAGGTCGGCCGCATCCAGCTTGGAGAACACGCGCTCGTCCAGCAGCGCTTTCAGCTCGGCCTGGTGCTGGGCGCGCAGCGCGGTGGAGGCAAAGCGCGGGTCGTCGGCCAGCTCCGGCCAGTCCATCGCGTTGCACGCGGCCTTGAACAGGGCGTTATTGCCGGCGGCCATCGCGAACCAGCCATCGCGCGCCTGGAACGCCTGGTAGGGCGCGTTGCGCGGATGCGCCGAGCCCAGCTTGCGCGGGTCGCGGCCACTGCCGAAGTATTCGCTGGTCTGCAGCGCGGCTACTGCCAGCGAGGCGCCGAACATCGAGGCGTCCACGTGCGTGCCCTGGCCGGTGGCGCGCGCCTGCATCAGCGCCGCGGCGATTGCATAGGCGGCGTACAGGCCGGTGCAGAAGTCCGACAGCGGCACGCCGCACTTCACCGGTGCGCCCCCTTCCTCGCCGGTCACGCTCATCACGCCACTCATGGCCTGCAGGGTCAGGTCGAAGCCCGCCTCGCGCGCGCGCGGGCCTTCCTGACCAAAGGCGGAGATCGAGCAGTACACCAGCTTCGGGTTGGCCCGGGACATCGCCGCGTAGTCCAGCCCGAGGCGCTGCATCACGCCGGGGCGGTTGTTCTCCAGGACCACGTCGGCGCCTTCGATCAGCGCCTTCGCGCGCGCGTTGTCGGTCGCATCCTTCAGGTCCAGGGTGATCGCGCGCTTGTTGCGGTTGACCGAGGCGAAGTTCTCGCTGAAGCCTTCGGTCAGCGGTGGCCAGGCCCGCATGGAGTCGCCGCCGTTGGGATTCTCGACCTTGATCACGTCCGCGCCCATGTCGGCCAGCAGCATGGCGCAGTACGGGCCGGCGGCCACGGAACAGAATTCGACGACGCGCACGCCGGTCAGGGGCAATTGCATGGTGGGACTCCTTGAGGCGTTGTCGGGGATCAGGCAGCGGCCGCGTCGCCGGCCGGCAGCAGGGGTTCGTAGCGCGTGCAGCCCATGGACCGTGAGATGTCGCGGGCGGCCTCGACCACACGTTCGGCGTGCTTGCGCAGCGCGGCCGGGCGCAGCCGTTCGGAAGGGCCGGAAATGCCGACCGCGGCGATCACCTGGCGCTGCGCATCCAGGATCACGGCGGCCGCGCCGCACACGCCTTCGCGCCATTCGCCACGGTTGATGGCGTAGCCCTGGGCGCGCACCTGGGCGATCTCGGCCAGCAGCGCATCCCGGTCGGGCAGGGTGCGCGAGGTGGTGCGCTCGAAGCGCTCCGGCAGCGTCGCCAGGGTGGCCGCGTCCTGCCAGGCCAGCAGGACCTTGCCCGTGGCGACCGCGTGGGCCGGCGCCCGGCCGCCCACGCTGGAGTAGGCGCGCACCGGCTGCGGGCTCTCGATCTTGTGCAGATAGATCACCTCCAGCCGGTCGAGCACGGCCAGATGGATAGTCTCCTGGGTCTTGCCGGCCAGCGCCTGCATCACCGGTTCGGCCAGCTGGCGCACATCCAGGCGCGCCACCAGCGGGCTGGCCAGCTCGAACAGCTTGAGCGTGCAGACATAGGTGCCGGGCCGGCTGCCGACGCGGACATAGCCGGCGGCGACCAGCGTCTGCAGTGTGCGGTGCACGTTGCTCTTGGTCAGGTTGAGGCCACGGGCGATGTCCGACACGCCCTTGGGCTGTTCGCTCTGGGCGAGCAGCTCGAGCACGTTGAGCCCTTTGAGCAGGGTGGTATCCATATTCCAAATATCAGAACGGCGTTTCGAAATACGCTACGCCCGAACAAAATCGACTGTCAACCTGTGGCTTTTCACGCCCGGACCCGCCTTTCCACATGCCGAAACGCCGGCATTTCGCATGCTGGAACATGCTGCAGTGCACGTTGACGCCTGTCGAAATCGTCTGATCTAGTCGTTTCGAGATACAAAACGACGTTCTGAAATATAGAACATTTGTTCGACTACGTCCTTCGTGAGGATGCTTCCATGTCTGCGCAAACGCCCGCCACCCACTCGCGGAGCAACGTCTTCCGCGTCGTCAGCGGCAATTTCCTGGAAATGTTCGATTTCATGGTCTATGGCTTCTACGCCTCGGCCATTGCCCATGCGATGTTCCCCAGCGACAGCGAGTTCGTCTCGCTCATGCTCTCGCTGGTCACCTTCGGCATGGGGTTCCTCATGCGCCCGCTGGGTGCGATCGTCCTGGGTGGCTACATCGACCGGCACGGCCGCCGCGCGGGGCTGATCCTCAGCCTGGCGCTGATGTCCGCCGGCGTGCTGATGATCGCCCTGACCCCCAGCTACGCCACCATCGGCATCGCCGCGCCGATCATCGTGCTGATCGGGCGCCTGCTGCAGGGGTTCTCGGCCGGCGCCGAGTCCGGCGGCGTCTCGGTCTACCTGTCCGAGATCGCCACGCCGGGGCGACGTGGCTTCTTCGTGAGCTGGCAGTCGGCCAGCCAGCAGGTGGCGGTGGTCTTCGCCGCGGTCATCGGCGTGGTCCTACGGCTGACCCTGAGCGAGGACCAGATGCAGAGCTGGGGCTGGCGCGTGCCGTTCCTGATCGGCTGCCTGATCGTGCCGTTCCTGTTCTACATCCGCCGCTCGCTGCAGGAAACCGAGGCATTCAAGGCGCAGATCGCCAAGCGCCGGCCGACGCTGCGCGAGGTCTATGGCGCCCTGGCGCGTGACTGGCGGATCGTGATCCTGGCCGTGTTCCTGGTGACCCTGACCAGCGTGATGTTCTACCTGATCACGGCCTACACCCCGACCTTCGGCAAGCGCGAGTTGGGCCTCACCTCGATGGACAGCTTCATCTGCACCGTGGCCGTGGGCGTGTCGAACTTCATCTGGATCCCCTTCATGGGCGCGCTGTCCGACCGGGTGGGGCGCCTGCGGGTGATGCTGACGTTCTCGATCTTGATCGCACTGACCGCCTATCCGGCCATGCACTGGCTGGTGGGCTCGCCCTCGTTCGGCCACTTGCTCGGAACCTTGATGTGGTTCTCGTTTCTATACGGTGGCTACCAGGGGGTGATGGTCGTCACCCTGACCGAGATCATGCCCGCCAACGTGCGTGCGACCGGCTTCTCGCTGGCTTACAGCCTGTCCCAGGCGATCTTCGGCGGCTTCACACCGGCCATCTCGACCTGGTTGATCCAGGTCACCGGCAACAAGGCCATGCCGGGTGCCTGGCTGGCGGCCGCCGCGGTCGTGGCTCTGATCGGCGCTTTGCTGCTGTATCGTCGCGGCGCGTTCTCAGACGATCGGACTATGTCCGGCCGCGCGGCATCCACCCTAAGCTCGCGCCTGCGCTCTTCGCACGGTTGACGCGCGATGCCTGGCCCGCTTCGGTCCAGCCTCTTTCACAATGACAAGAACACTTTTGGGGAGCGCAAGATGCGGGGACTTTTGACCGCCGGACTGCTGTGTGTCGCAGGCTCGGCCGCGGCGGCTGACTGGCCGACCAGCTACACCTTCGACAACGGTGGTGGCCAGTTGAGCCTCACCGGCAACTTCGCCTACGACCAGAACCACTTCAGCGGGGACGACGCCCGGTTCGAGAACGACGACGACATGCGCCGCAAGGAATTCGGCATGACGTACAAGCTCGATGGCGTCCTGGACGCGATGGCCTACTACGACTACCAGTCGGACCTGTGGCTGGACATCTACCTGCGCGTCCAGACCAAGGCGCTGTTCGGCAAGGACTACGGTGCGGTGCGGGTGGGCTACATCAAGACGCCGGTGGGCTTGGACTCGGTCGGGTCCTCGCGTGCGACCTCGCTGCTGGAGGCGCCGTTGGCCACCCAGGCGATCTACGAAGGCCGTCGTACCGGCGTCGAATGGGCCCTGACCCGCAAGACCTATGCACTGCAGTTCCAGGGGTTTGCAGGCGGCAGTCCAGAGGCCACCAACCATGGCACCACCATGGCCGGGCATTTTGCGTGGACGCCGCACAAGGAGGCAGGCGACGTGATCCACCTGGGCCTGGCCTATTCGGTCGAGAACCCCGACGCCACCTCCGCGCGCGTGCGCGCCAAGCTCGAAGCCGGGCTGACCGATACCCGGTTGATCGATAGCGGGGCGCTGCCGGGAACCACGCACATCCAGCGCGGCGGCCTGGAGTTCATCCGCATCGCCGGGCCGTTCACCGTGCTGGCCGAGCATCTGGAGGAGGACGTGGCCCGCGATGGCTACGCCGATTTCCATGCCCAGGGCAACACCGTCTACGGCAGCTGGATCCTGACCGGTGAGTCGCGGGCCTACAACGGCACCCTGGGCAATGTGACGCCCACGCATCCGGCCGGCGCGGTGGAACTGCTCGCGCGCTACAGCGACCTGGATCTCAACGACGCCGGCATCGAGGGTGGCTACCAGCATGACTGGACGCTGGGTGCCAATTACTACTTCGGCAAGCACTTCAAGGTGCAGGCCAACTACGTCAAGGCACACAGTCGCCGCGCCGGCGTCGAAGTGGACCCCAATGCCTTCGAGATGCGTGCCCAGGTCATGTTCTGATCGCGCGTCCAGTAAAGAGCAAAAGGGCGGGCCCCTCGGGGTCCGCCCTTTTTGCTTTGCGTCGCAATGAAAAGGCGGCCCGGAGGCCGCCCTTCATGGGTGGATCCTGCGACCCGCTAGCTCAGAGCGCGTAGCCGAACTGCTGCTTGAACTGGTCGTTGAACTCGTCGAAGTCGAAGCGCTGGTTCTGGGTGCCGGGATGCTCGACCTTCAGCGCGCCCATCAGGTTGCCCATGCGACCGATGGTCAGCCAGTCGCAGCCGCGCTCGATGCCGAAGATCAGCCCGGCGCGGAACGCGTCGCCGCAGCCGGTGGGATCGACCACCCGGCGCTCGTGCGCCGGCGGCACGTCATAGGTCTTGCCGGGGGTGTGCACCAGCGCGCCCTTGGGACCCTGGGTGGTGATGTAGGCCTGGACCCGGCTGACGATGGCCTGCTCGTCCCAGCCGGTGCGCTCCTGAAGCAGGTTGGACTCGTAGTCGTTGACCACCACGTAGTCGGCCTGCTCGATGAAGGTGCGCAGCTCCGGCCCGTTGAACAGCGGCATGGCCTGGCCGGGGTCGAAGATGAAGGGGGTACCGGCTTCGGCGAATTCGGTGGCGTTCTGGATCATGCCCTCGCGTCCGTCCGGGCCGACCAGGCCCAGGGTCACGCCGGGCACGTCCTTCACGTGGTTCTCGTAGGACCGCATCATCGCGCCTGGGTGGAAGGCGGTGATCTGGTTGTTGTCGTGGTCGGTGGTGATGAAGGCCTGCGGGGTGAACAGGTCCTCGATCACCTTCACCCGCGACAGGTCGATGCCCAGCGACTCGAAGTGCTCGCGATAGGCGCCGAAATCCTGGCCCACCGTGCCCATCGGGATCGGCTTGCCGCCCAGCAGATGCAGGTTGTAGGCGATGTTGCCGGCGCAGCCGCCGAACTCGCGGCGCATTCGCGGGACCAGGAAGGACACATTCAGGATGTGCACCTTGTCCGGCAGGATGTGGTTCTTGAACTGGTCCGGAAACACCATGATGGTGTCGTAGGCGAGGGAACCACAGATCAGAGCGGACATGGCGGCCTTGGCAGGGGTCACGGGTGCCCGGCGCGCGAGGTCGCCTGGGCGGGGTCGGGAAGACCGGCCCCCAGGGCCGGCACGAAGCGACAAGGTTACCGGCTGAGGCCGGACAGGGCCAGCCGGACGGCCCGGGCACAGCGTCGCGCGGATGGCTGGAAGCCCGCTGCGGGCTGCGATTTTCCTTGTATGCCGCAGGGGGGATTGCTAGGCTAGCCGACCTCTTTTTTGCCCATTTTTTCGCCAGCGGCGCGATGGGTATTTGCCTCTCTTCGAAGGATTCCAGCCCCCGATGTTCAAGAAGCTGCGTGGCATGTTCTCCAATGACCTGTCCATCGACCTGGGCACGGCCAATACCCTGATCTACGTGCGCGGCCAGGGCATCGTCCTGAACGAACCTTCCGTGGTGGCCGTGCGCCAGGACCGCGCCATCGGCGGCACCCGCTCGGTCGCGGCCGTGGGCGCGGAGGCCAAGCAGATGCTGGGCCGCACCCCGGGCCACATCACCACCATCCGCCCGATGAAGGACGGCGTCATCGCCGACTTCACCTATACCGAGGCGATGCTCAAGTACTTCATCAAGAAGGTGCACAAGTCGCGCGTGCTGCGCCCAAGCCCCCGTGTGCTGGTGTGCGTGCCGGCCGGCAGCACCCAGGTCGAACGCCGCGCGATCAAGGAGTCGGCCGAGGAGGCCGGCGCGCGCGACGTCTACCTGATCGAGGAGCCGATGGCCGCGGCGATCGGCGCAGGCCTGCCGGTGACCGAGGCACGTGGCTCGATGGTCATCGACATCGGTGGCGGCACCACCGAGGTGGCGGTGATCTCGCTCAACGGCATCGTCTACTCGCAGTCGGTGCGCGTGGGCGGCGACCGTTTCGACGAGTCCATCACCAATTACGTGCGCCGCAACCACGGCATGCTGATCGGTGAAGCCACCGCCGAGCGCATCAAGCTGGAGATCGGCTGCGCCTACGCCCAGCCAGAAGTGGAGGAGATGGAAATCTCCGGCCGCAACCTGGCCGAAGGCGTGCCCAAGATGATCCGCATCAACTCCAACGAGGTGCTCGAGGCCCTGCACGAGCCGCTGTCGGGCATCGTCTCGGCGGTCAAGCTGGCCTTGGAACAGACCCCGCCGGAGCTGTGCGCCGACGTGGCCGAGCGCGGCATCGTGCTGACCGGCGGCGGCGCCCTGCTGCGCGACCTGGACAAGCTGATCTCCGAGGAAACCGGCCTGCACGTGCAGGTGGCCGACGATCCGCTGACCTGCGTGGCGCGCGGCGGTGGCCGTGCGCTGGAATTGGTGGACATGCACGGCAACGAGTTCTTCGCCCCGGAATGATCCTTCTTGCCGGCAACCGGGGCCGGCCATGACCGCCACGCGCATGCCGTGGCCACCGCTGGCTCCCGGCCGACACGGGCTGGCGCCTGCTTCCGGGCCTTGCGGCCCGGCCTCCTTTCCGTCCCTTCGCTAGCCGCCTTCCGTGCCTTCCTACGCTGGCCCTCCCGTTGCCCCACGCCCTGGCGAGATCGCCAGCTCGCTGCGGCTGCTGGCCTATCTGGCGCTGGGCGTGGCGCTGGTCATCCTCGACCACCGCGGCGGCTGGCTGCACCAGGCCCGGCGCGAGGCCGGCCTGGCCGCCCAGCCGCTGTGGTGGGTCGCCGGGCTGCCTGGCAAGCTGGGTACGCGCCTGCAGGACGATGCGGCCACGCTCACCCAGCTGACCGCGGAGAATCGACGCCTGCGCGATGAGTTGCTGGTGTCCAATGCGCGCCTGACCCGACTCAGCGCCGCGGTGGCCGACAACGTGCAACTGCGCGCGCTGCTCAACGCCGCCGGCAATCGCGGCCTGGACGTGCAGCTGGCGGCGGTACTCAACATCGACCTGGACCCGACCCGCCAGCGGCTGGTCCTGGACGCCGGGGCCAACGATGGGGTCTATGTCGGGCAGCCGGTCATCGACGCCGGCGGCCTGTTGGGTCAGATCGTGCAGGTGATGCCGGCCTATTCGACGGTGCTGCTGCTCACCGACCCGGACCACGCGGTCCCGGTGATGGTCCAGCGCAACGGCGTGCGCATGCTGGCCTTTGGCAACGGGCGCAGCGACCAGCTGCAGCTGATGAACGTGCCGCTGAACGCAGACATCAAGGACGGCGACGTGGTGGTGACCTCCGGGCTGGGCGGGCGGTTTCCGCCGGGATTCCCGGTGGGCAAGGTCATCGATCTGCATGCCGACGACAGTCGCACCTTTCTGGTCGGCGAGCTGACCCCAGCCGCGCATCTGGACAGGGGCCGCAACGTGCTGCTACTCAAGGCCGCCGACGCCGCGCCGCCCGTGCCCGCCGACGCCGCGCCGACGGATCCGGCTGCGCTGCCGTCGGCCAAGGGCGGTGCGGACGCAGGCACACAGACGACCCCGGCCAGGGATGCGGCGACGCCGGCGCCTGACGCGGGCCAGCCCCCGGGCAAGGCCGCGCGCCCGACGCCAGCCGCGCCGGCGCCCGCTCGCGGCACCCCGCCCCCGGCCACCGCGCCGACGGAGCCGGCCCGATGAGCCGCACCCGCCACGCCTGGGTGTTGCCCGCCAGCGTGCTGCTGGCCCTGCTGCTGGCCTTGCTGCCGCTGCCGCTGGTGGTGCAGCCGCTGCGGCCCTACTGGCTGGCGCTGGTGCTGGCGTACTGGGTGATCGAGGAACCCGAACGGGTCGGCCTGGGGTTTGTCTTCATCGTCGGCCTGGTGGCCGACCTGGGCTTCGGCGGCCTGCTGGGGGAGCAGGCGCTGCGCCTGGTGATCATGGCCTTCATCCTGCAGCGCTTCCGCGCCCGCCTGCGCTTCTTCCCCCTGTCCCAGCAGGCCCTGGCCATGGGCGGGCTGCTGGTGAACGACAGGATCGTCGCCAGCGCGATTCACCTGGCCATCGGCGAGCCGGTGCTGCCCTGGGCCTATTGGTGGGCGCCGCTGCTGGGCATGCTGCTGTGGCCGCCCACGTTCGTGCTGCTCGACAGCCTGCGCCTGGGGCGGCGCCCCTGAGCGCGATGCGATGATGTCCCGCCGCCGCCCGATGAAAAACCCCCACGCCGAGGCCGACCAGTTCCGCCGCCGCGCCGTGCTGGGCTTCATCGGCGTGTTCCTGTGCCTGGCGGGCCTGGGCGCCTGGTACTTCAAGCTGCAGGTGCTCGACCACGCCGAATACGCGACCCGCTCGGAGGCCAACCGGATCAAGCTGCGCCCGGTAGTGCCGGCGCGCGGCAGCATCTACGACCGCAACGGCGTGCTGGTGGCCGAGAACATTCCGGCCTTCCGCCTGGACGTGGTGCCCGACCAGGCCGGCGACCCGGCCGATTGGCTCGATGCGCTGGGCAAGATCGTGACGCTGGATCCGGAGGAAGTGCAGCACTTCCTGGACAAGCGCAAGGTGACCCGTGGCTTTCGTGGCATCACCCTCAAGCCGCGCCTGACCGAGGAGGAGATGGCGGCCCTGGCGGTGAACCGCTGGCGCTTTCCCGGGGTGGAAGTGGTGCCGTATCTGATCCGCCATTACCCCTACGGTCCGCTGCTGGCGCATGTCATCGGCTACGTGGGCCGGGTGGATGAGGACGACCTCAAGCAGCTGGGCGAGGCGAATTCGGCCCTGACCCACATCGGCAAGACCGGGCTGGAGCGGTATTACGAAGATCAGCTGCGCGGCAAGATCGGCTACGAGAAGGTCGAGACCAACGTGGAGGGCCGCGCGCTGGGCGTCGTCGGCCGGGTCCCGGCCCAGGCCGGCACCGACCTCAAATTGTCCATCGATATCCGCCTGCAGCAGGCCATGACCGAAGCCTTTGGCGACTACGAGGGCGCGGCGGTGGCCATGGATCCGCGCACCGGCGAGATCCTGGGCATGGTCAGCCTGCCCAGCTACGACACCAACCTGTTCGTCAACGGCATCTCCTCCAAGGATTTCAAGGCGCTCAACGACAACCCCTCGCGCCCGCAGTTCAATCGCCTGGTGCTGGGAGGCGTGGCGCCCGGGTCGACGATCAAGCCGCTGCTGGGGCTGGCCGGACTGGAGAGCGGTGCACGCAGGCCGCAGGACAAGATCTTGTCCACCGGCATGTTCTATCTGCCCGGGGTGAGCCGCGGCTGGGGCGATTCGCATCGCGGCGGCCATGGCTGGACCGACCTGCGCAAATCCATCGCCCAGTCGGTGAATACCTACTACTACAAGCTCGCCATCGACATGGGCATCCAGGAAGTCGACAAGTACATGCGCAAGTATGGCTTCGGCGTGCCCACCGGAATCGATCTGACCGGCGAGTCGGGCGGAATCGTGCCGTCGCCGGCCTACAAGATGAAGAGCCGGCGTGAGCCGTGGTATCCGGGCGATACGGTCAACATCGCCATCGGCCAGGGCGATTGGAAGGTGACCCCGCTGCAGCTGGTGCGCGCCATCTCCGGTGTTGCCGACGGGCAACTGCGCACCCCGCATCTGGTGATGGACGAGCGGCAGGGGTTCGACCAGCCCTGGAAGCCGGTCGGGCAGGGCCAGGCCAGGCCGATCACCGACCATCCGGACAACCTGCAATGGATCCGGGAGGGCATGATGGACACCATGCGTCCGGGCGGAACCGGGTATTCGGTGACCTATGGCGCGCCCTACCAGATGGCCGGCAAGACCGGCACCGCGCAGGTGGTCAGCCGCAAGGGCTTGGCGGCGGTCGACCCTAGGTCGCTGCCGATGCATCTGCGCCATCGCGCGTTGTTCGAGGGGTTCGCACCGGCCGAGGCGCCGACCATCGCCCTGGCCATCGCGGTGGAGGGCGGTGGCTACGGCACCAGTACCGCCGCGCCGATCGCGCGCAAGATCTTCGATGCGTGGCTGCTGGGCAAGATGCCAGGTGACGATACGCCCACCGACAGCCAGGTCGCCGCGACCCAGGCCCAGGGCGCGCAGGCCGATGCCGATGCGCCCCTCGGCGTGGACGATGTCGACCCGGAGCAGGCGCAGGCACCGCAGGTGGTCCAGCCTGCACCGCCATCTCCGGCGCCGCCCCGTCCCGCGCCCGCACCGGCCGCCGATGCACCCGCGCCCGCGCCGGTCAGGCCGCAGGCGGCCTCGAACGGGCAGGGGCCACGATGACCGAACTGCTGCGCTATCTGGGCGACCTGGCCTGGCGGTTCCTGCGCACCCTGGACTGGGTGTTGTGCGTGGCCCTGGCCGGGGTGATGTGTTTCGGCCTGGCGGTACTCAAGAGTGCCGGCGGCAGCACCGGCGGTACCCATCTGGTCATCGCCCAGGCGGTCCGCTTCGCCATCGGTGCCGGGGCGATGTGGGCGCTGTCGCGGGTCTCGATGACCCGCCTGCGCGCGTGGACGCCGATCACCTACGCACTGTCCATGCTGCCGCTGCTGGCGGTGTTCGTCCTGGGCACCGGCAAGTACGGGCGCCAGTGGCTGGACCTGAAGGTGTTCTACCTGCAGCCGGCGGAACTGCTGAAGATCACCCTGCCGATGATGGTCGCCTGGTACCTGCACCGCGTCCCGCTGCCGCCCAAGATCCCGTCGGTGCTGGTGGCCGCGGTGATCATCGGCATTCCCACCAGCCTGATCATGCTGCAGCCGGACTTCGGCACCGGCGTGCTGATCGCCGCCTCGGGCGCGTTCGCGCTGCTGCTGGCGGGCCTGCCGTGGTGGTGGGTGGGGATCGGGGTGGCCGGCGTGGCCAGCGCCGCGCCGGTGGCGTGGTTCTTCCTGCTGCGGCCCTACCAGAAGGACCGCATCATGATGTTCCTCAACCCGGAGAACGACGCCTTGGGCGCGGGCTGGAACATCATCCAGTCCCAGATCGCCATCGGCTCGGGCGGGCTGACCGGCAAGGGCTGGGGCATGGGCAGCCAGTCGCACCTGAACTTCATTCCCGAGCAGACCACCGACTTCGCCTTTTCGGTGCTCAGCGAGGAGTTCGGCTGGATCGGGGTGGCCACGGTGCTGACCCTGTACCTGGTCATCGTCGGGCGTTGCCTGTGGATCGCGATGGAGGCGCGCGATACGTATTCGCGCGTGCTGGCCGGCTCGCTGGGCCTGGCCTTCTTCGTCTATGTGCTGGTCAACGGCGGGATGATTTCCGGCCTGCTACCGGTAGTGGGGGTGCCGATGCCGCTGATGAGCTACGGCGGGACCTCCGCGGTCTCGCTGCTGGCCGGCCTGGGGTTGGTCATGGCCGTGCGCTGGCACCGTCCGGTGAACCGCTGATCCGTCGCCGAGGCGCCGTGTGAAAGCGCGGTTGCACATGAACAAACTGGTCCAAGTGTCTGACAAGACAGGGTTCATTTCACATCGCTGCATGCTAACCTGCCGCCCGATGACCCGACGTGTCCTAGCCTGCCTGTTCACGCTTGGCCTGGTCGCCTGTGCGACCCAGCCCAAGCCCCCCACGCCGCCGAAGCAGACCGCCGCCGAGCCTGCCTCCTCTGGCCCGGCCACTCCCGGCAAGACGCCGCCGGCCGGGACCGAGGTCGAGCGGCGGGCCGATGTCGAGACCCTGGACCTGACCCCGGTGCCCTTCGAAGTCGCCCGGGCCAACTTCATCCGCGACACCGCTGCGCGCTACGGCCTGGATCCGGCCTGGATCACCTCGGTGCTCGATGCGGCGCAGTGGCGCGAGGACACCATCAAGCTGATGTCCAAGCCGGCCGAACGCACGATCGGCTGGGACGAGTACCGTCCGCGCTTCATCACCACCGCGCGCATCGACGGCGGCAAGGCCTTCCTGGACAAGCACCGCGCCGAACTAATGCGCGTGCAGGAGCGCACCGGCGTGCCGGCCGAGATCATCGTGGCCATCCTGGGCGTTGAAACCAGCTATGGCGGCTATACCGGCAGGACGCCGATCGTCGATGCGCTTTACACGCTCGGCTTCCGCTATCCGCGCACGGGTGATCCGGACCGCGCCCAGTACGAGGCGCGTCGCGAGCGCTTCTTCCGCGACGAGCTGGGGCAGCTGTTCGCCCTGTCCAAGGAGCAGGGCCTGAACCTGGCCACGCTGCGCGGCAGCTATGCCGGGGCGATGGGCATGGGCCAATTCATGCCGTCCAGCTACCGCGAGTTCGGCGTGGATGGCGACGGCGATGGCCGGATCAACCTGATCGACGACTACGACGACATCTTCTCTTCGGTGGCCAACTACTTCGTCAAGAAGGGCGGTGCCTACGGCTGGGAACGCGGCGGCCCGGTGGCCGTGCAGGCCAGGCTCGCGCCGGGGCACGAGGCCTTCGATCCGCTGGACTGGACCCCGACCTGGACCCTGGCCGAGTTGTCCGCGCGTGGCTACACGCCCCTGGCGCCGGTCCCGGCCGGCGAGACCGCCACGCCGGTGACCCTGTCGGCCGGCGATGGCCCGCAGTACTGGCTGGGCTTCCGCAACTACTACGCCATCACCCGTTACAACAACTCCAAGATGTACGCGATGGCGGTCTGGCAGCTGTCCCAGGCCATTGCGGGCAAACCGCTCCCGCCGGCATGAGGACCTGGCTGCTCCTGCTGGTGGTGGTGACCCTGGCGGCGTGCAGCAGCGCGCCGCGCAAGAGCGCCAGGCCGGGCGAGGCGCTGGTGGTCGTGCCCAAGGGCGGCAAGGCGCCAGCGGCCGTGGCCGCAGGCTGCGATGGCCGCTACAGCCCAGCCCAGGAAGATCCGGCCACGCGCGGCGACTACGTGGCCGGCGGTCTGTACAAGCCGGGTGTATCCGACAGCACCCCCACCGAAGTGCCCGACGTGGACTGCATCGCCGAGCCGACCATCGCCGACGAGACACCGTCTGCCTACGGCAACAAGTCCCCGTATACGGTGCTGGGCAAGCGCTACGAAGTGCTCGATTCGTCGGCCGACTACGACGAGCAGGGCCTGGCCTCCTACTACGGACAGAAGTTCCATGGCCGCAAGACCTCCAACCACGAGGTCTACGACATGTACCAGTTCACCGCCGCCCACAAGACGCTGCCACTGCCCAGCTTCGCCCTGGTGACCAATCTGGACAACGGACGCGATGTGATCGTGCGGATCAACGACCGCGGCCCCTTTCATGATGGGCGAATCATCGACCTGAGCTACGCGGCGGCGGTCAAGCTGGGGATCACCGCGCGTGGCACCGGGCGGGTCGAGGTCAAGGCCCTGCATGCCGACGATCCGCGGCTTCCGGCGCTGCTGGCCAGCCGCGGGCGCCAGGTCCGGCCCGCCGGCCAGGTGCCGACCACGATCGCCACTGGCAAGCCCGCGCCAGTCAAGCCCTCGGCGATGGACCAGTTGGTGGGCGGACTGCCGCCCGCCGCGGCGCGCACGCCACAGCAGGTGGTGGACGCCGCGCGGGCCGCACCGGTGGGCACCAAGGGGGCGCCCAGCGACCCGTCGTTGCGTTACCACGTGGCCACGAATGCCAAGGCCGGCGGTAATGCCGCGGCCGGCGCGGACCGTTTCGAGGCCTGGATGCAGGCCCAGGGCGTGCATGTGGCCACCGGCAAGCCCGGCGCGGCAGTGGCCTCTGTCGCGCCCTCCACGCCTGCGCCTGCGCTGGCGGACAACGCCGTGAAGCCTTCCGCCGTGGCGCCGACGCGGAACATGCCGGTCCAGTCCGCGCCGGTCGGCTCCTACGGCCAGGCCGCCATGGCCGTGCTGTTGCAGGTCGCCAGTTTCGCCAGCCGCGACAATGCCGAGCGCACGGTGGCGCGGCTTGTGTCGGCCGGCATCGCCACTGCCTCGATCAGCGATGTGATCGCCGGCGGCCGCAAGCTGTGGCGCGTGCGGGTCGGGGCGGAGGACAATGCCGGGGCCGACGCGCTGGCCGCGCGCATCGCCGGCCTGGGGTTCTCGCGCCCGCAGGTCGTGCGCGAGTGAAATGAACCAATCCGCGTCGTGCCGGTCCATGCCTGGACCGTGTGCTCCTTTCCACCGCCAAGTTTTCCAGGGGTAAGTCCTTCATGAAGTTCCGTTTCGCCTTTGCCGCCCTGGCGACCGTCGCCGTTGGCGCGGCCGTCGCCCAGACGCTGCCGCCGCCCGAAGCCGCGACCGCGCCGCCGCCGGAGATCAAGATCCCCGACGCGCCGGCTCCGGCGGTGTCCAAGGCGTGGATCGTCATGGATGCGGCCAGCGGCCAGGTCCTGGCGGGCGAGAACATCCACGAGCATCTGGCCCCGGCCAGCATGACCAAGGTGATGACCTCCTATGTGCTGGCCGCCGAACTCAAGGCCGGCAAGATCACCCGCGACGATCAGGTCATGATGACCGAGCGCGCCTGGCGCGAGGGCGGCGCGGGGACCGATGGCAGCTACAGCGGCTTCCCGGTCAACCAGACCGCGCGTCTGGAGGACATGGAGAAGGGCATGGTGGTGCAGTCGGGCAACGACGCGGCCATCGCCCTGGCCGAGCACACCGCAGGCAGCGAGGAGGCCTTCGTCCAGCTGATGAACGCCTACGCCCAGCGCCTGGGCATGAAGGACAGCCACTTCGCCGACGTGCATGGCCTGGCAGCCGAGGGCCATTACTCCAGCGCCTACGACATGGCCCTGCTCGGGCGCGCGTTGATCCGCGACTACCCGGACACCTACGCCTACAACAAGATCAAGGAAATGACGGTCAACGGCATCACCCAGCCGAACCGCAACCTGCTGCTGTGGCGCGACCCGAGCGTGGACGGCATCAAGACCGGGCATACCTCGCAGGCAGGCTACTGCATCATGAACTCGGCCAAGCGCGGCGATCAGCGCCTGATCTCGGTGGTCATGGGTGATGTGTCGGAAAAGCAGCGCGCCACCGACTCGCTGGCCCTGCTGAACTGGGGTTTCCGCTTCTACGAGACCCACCGCCTGTACGAGCCGGGCAAGGCCATCGCCCAGCAGAAGGTCTGGAAGGGCGCCGAGCGTGAGGTGAAGCTGGGCGTGGCCGCGCCGCTGCTGGTGGGCGTGCCGCGCGGCCAGTACGACAAGCTCAAGCCGATGATGGACGTGCCCAAGCAGCTGGTCGCGCCAATCAAGAAGGGCCAGAAGATCGGCACGGTCAAGGTGGACCTGGACGGCAAGACCATCGCCCAGGCCCCGCTGGTGGCCGTGGAGGGCGTCGAGGAAGGCGGCTTCTTCCGCCGCCTGTGGGATGCCCTGTGGATGTGGTGGGAATCGGTCTGATCCGCTCCCCCCACGATGTGATGAAGAAGCCGGCAGATGCCGGCTTTTTCGTGCATGGCGCCCGCCCGGCTTGGGTTTGCGCACGACCGCCCCGATAATCGCGCCATGCAGATTTCATCCGACAATCCCGAACACGGCTTCCAGTTTCCCGGCACGTTCGAGCTGAGCGCGATGGGCGCGGCCGGTATCGCGCTGGAGCAGGAGCTTCCGCGCCTGCTGACCGACGCCGGCATCGAGGTGCTCAGCGAGCGCGTCAGCTGGAAGCATTCGTCCAACGGCAAGTACGTCTCGGTGCGCATCGCGTTCCGGGCGCAGTCGCGCGAGCAGTACGACGCGGCCCATGCGGCCCTGCGCGACCACCCGGAAGTGAAGTGGACGCTGTAGCCGCGTCCTGTCCGTCGGCCGCGGGCGACGCGGTCATTGCCGCGCGCGATCCGCTGCCGGCGACCGTGCGCGAGCTGGGCCGCCAGCCGTACACGCCGGTGTGGCGTGCGATGCAGGCCTTCACCGACACCCGTGACGAGGCGACGCCGGACGAACTGTGGCTGGTCGAGCACGACCCGGTGTTCACCCTGGGCCAGGCCGGTCGACCCGAGCACGTGCTGGCGCCGGGCGAGATTCCGGTCATCCACGTCGATCGTGGCGGCCAGGTGACGTACCACGGCCCCGGCCAGTTGGTGCTTTACCCGCTGCTGGACCTGAAGCGGCTGAAGATCGGCGTGCGCGACTACGTGTGCCGCATCGAGCAGGCCATCATCGACACCTGCGCTGAATGGAACATCCACGCCGAACGCAAGGACGGCGCGCCGGGCGTCTACGTGGCCGGCGCCAAGATCGGCGCGCTGGGCATCCGTGTGCGCCGCGGCTGCACCTTCCACGGGTTGAGCTTCAACATCGCCATGGACCTGGAGCCGTTCCACCGCATCAATCCCTGCGGCTATGAAGGCCTGCAGACCATCGCCCTGTCCGATCTGGGCGGCCCGGCGTCGATGGAGGCAGTCAAGTCCGTGCTGCTGGAAAAGATCGCGGGGCTGTTCGGCATTGCGCTGACGGGTGCGGGCGGCGTGCCTGCGCCGCACGTGGCATAGCGCGACCCGGCCTGGGATAAGCCACCTCGTGGGAGCCGCCAGGGCGGCGACGGGGCTTTGCCTGCAATGTCGCATCATGGGATTGCTGGCCTGGAAGGCCAATGAATCGGTAAAGCCCCATCGCCGCCATGGCGGCTCCCACGGGTAGGCTGGGGCACACTTGGTGCCCATGAACCCAGTGCCAGACCTGATTGCCGCCTCGCTGCGCCGTCTGATCGCCGCCGCGCCGGAGCTCGAAGCCACGCTCGCCGATGCGCGGGTGCGTGCCTCGGTCGAGCGTTTGGCCTTGGCCAGCGACTTCGCGATCAACACGCTGTGTCGGCAGCCGGCCCTGCTGGAGGAACTGCTCGACGACGCGACCACGCCGTTCGCGCCGCCGGCCTTGACCGAGGCCCCCCTCGCGCAGTGGCCAGCGCTGCTGCGCCGTTTCCGCGTGGCCGAATCCACGCGGCTGGTCTGGCGCGATGTGGTCGAGGGCGCCGACGTCGACGAGATCCTCGCCGGCACCACGGGGCTGGCCGAGGCCTGCCTGCAGACCGCGCTGGACGCGCTGGAAGGCGACTTCGCCCAGCGTCACGGCGTGGTGCGCGATGCGCAGGGCGCTGCGGTGCGGCTGGTGGTGTTCGGCCTGGGCAAGCTCGGCGGCGGCGAGCTGAATTTCTCCTCCGATGTGGACCTGGTCTACGGATTCGCCCGGGGCGGTGAGTCCGACGGCGCCCGTCCCCTGGCGGCCGAGGAATACTTCGCGCGGCTCGGCCAGCGTCTGGCGCAGCTGCTGGACCAGTCCACGGCCGACGGCTTCTGCCATCGCGTGGACCTGCGCCTGCGGCCCTACGGCAGCGCCGGCCGGGTGGCCCTGTCCTTTGCCGGAATGGATCGCTACTTCCAGACCGAGGGCCGCGACTGGGAGCGCTACGCCTGGCTCAAGGCGCGCCCGGTGGCCGGCGACCTCGCCGCCGGTGAGGCCTGGTTGGAGACGCTGCGCCCCTTCGTCTATCGCCGCTACCTGGACTTCACCGCTTTCGAGGGCCTGCGCGCGATGAAGGCGATGATCACTGCCGAGGTCGCGCGGCGCGAGCTGGCCGACGACATCAAGCGCGGGGCCGGCGGCATCCGCGAGATCGAGTTCCTGGCCCAGGCGCTGCAGTTGGTGCACGGCGGGCGTGACGCGCGCCTGCGCGGGCGCGGCCTGCGCGCGGCCCTGGACGCGCTGGTGCAGGCGCGGATCCTGGCGCCGGAGGTGGCCGCGCGACTGCGCACGGCGTATCGCTTCCTGCGGGTGCTGGAGAACCGCCTGCAGATGCTGCGCGATGCGCAGACCCACACCTTGCCCGAGGATCCCACCGACGCGCATCGCATCGCCGTCTCGCTCGGATACGCGGACGCCAGCGCCCTGCGCGAGGCGCTTGCCGCGCAGCGCGACGTGGTCAGCGCGGCGTTCGCCCCGCTGATGGCGGCCCCGGAGGATGCGCAGGAAATCCCTGCGCTGGCGCCTTACCAGCGCATGCTCGACAGTGACCAGGCGCCCGAAGCGCTGGCCGAAGTCGGCTTCGCCGACGCCGCGCAGTCGGCCTCGCGCCTGCAGGATTTCCTCAAGGCGCCCGGCGTGGCCCAGCTGTCGGACAGTGCCCGCGCGCGCCTGGACCGCGTGCTGCCGGCCATGCTGCAGGCTGCCGCGGCGTCCGACCAGCCCGATGCCGCGCTGCAGCGCTGCCTGGCGCTGCTGCAGTCGATCCTGCGGCGCACCAGCTATCTGGCGTTGCTGGATGAAGTGCCGGCGGCGTTGGCGCGGCTGGTGGACGTGGTCGCGCGCAGCGCGTGGCTGGCCGAGCGCGTGGCCCAGTACCCGCTATTGCTGGACGAACTGCTGGACGCACGTGCTGCCGGTCCGCTTCCGGACCGGGCGGCGATGCGGGCGGCGTGCACGGCGACCCTGGCCGAACCCGATCCCGAGCGGGCCCTGCGCCGACTCAACGAGGTGCGCTTGGCCTTTGGCTTCCGCATCGCGCTGGCGGCGCTGGATGCGCGGCAGCCGCCGCAGGATTCGGCGCGGCAGTTGGCGTGGCTGGCCGATGCGGTCTGCGCGGTGATCCTGGACATGGCGCGTGCCGCGGTGGCCCAGGCGCACGGCACGGTCCCCGGGGGCGAGTTCGCGCTGCTGGGCTACGGCAGCCTGGGCGGCGAGGAGATGGGCTTTGGCTCGGACCTGGACCTGGTGTTCCTGTTCCGCGCGCCGGCCGGGGCGCAGTCCCACGGCCCGCGCAGCCTGGATGCCGCGCGCTGGCACCTGCGTCTGGCGCAGAAAGTGGTGTCCCTGCTGGAGACGATGACCGGCGCCGGGCGCCTGTACGCGGTGGACGTGCGCCTGCGCCCGGACGGCGCCAAGGGCCTGCTGGTCAGCACGCTGGACAGTTACGCGGACTACCAGCGCAAGCGGGCCTGGACCTGGGAGCACCAGGCGCTGGCGCGTGCGCGCGGGATCGCCGGTGATGCGGCGCTGCTGGAGGCATTCGCGGCGATCCGCGCCGAAACCCTGGGCCGGACGCGCGACCCGGCCGTCCTGCGCGAAGACGTCGTGCACATGCGCGGCCGCATGCGCGCGGAGCTGGACCGCAGCACGCCGGCGCGCTTCGACCTCAAGCAGGGCGCGGGCGGACTGGTCGACCTAGAGTTCCTGCTGCAGGCGCTGGTGCTTGAACACGCCGCCCACGCGCCGGCGCTGCTGTCCCCGCGCAATACGCGCGATCTGATCCGTGCGCTGGCCGAGGCCGGGTTGCTGCAGGTGCCGTCATCCCTGCTGGACGCGCACGCGACCCTGCTGGCGGCCAGCCTGGCCTGCACGCTGGATCGGCGTCCGCGCCTGACCAGTCCGACGCCGGCGCTGGAGGCCGCGCGCGCGACCGTGCGCGAAGCCTGCCTGGCCGCTGGTCTAGTGTTCGCTGCTGGCAAGGAGGAGCCCGCCTAGCGCGTGCGCGCGGGCGGAGAGGCTGTCATGCCAGGGACAGCCGGCTGCGGACCTCGGCGGCGATGCGGGCGGTCTCGCGCAGCGGGACCACGGCAAACGGCGGCAATCCATCCGCCAGCGGCGCGATGCGCCGCAGTTCGCGCAACTGGCCGAGGAAACGCGCCAACCGTCCCCGCGCCCGTTGCGGTGCATGGACGTACACCGGCGCCTGGGTGGCGCAGGCTTCGGAGAGCATGTTGACCGAGTCGGGCGTGCACACGATCGCATCGGCCCAGGCCAGCAGTCCGGCATAGGGATTGGGCCCATCCTGTTCGCCAGCCCATACCCGATGCGGTCCTGCAGCGCAGCGACGGCGCAGCGCGTCGATGATCACAGGCGGGGTGCGGCGTGAAGTGGTGACCAGGACGGTCCCGCCGGTGGCACGGGCCTTGGCGTCGACCGGCGCGAGCATCGCCTCGATGTCCTGCAGGGTCAGTGCGGACTGGGGCGTCGGCCCGCCGACCAGCACGGCGATGCGGGGGCCGGGCAGGGCGCCCAGCCCGGCAAACGCCTGCCGGGCCGAAGCCAGCCAGGCCTCGTCCACCGGGTTGAGACTGCCGAGCAGGGAGAGCACGTTGGCGCCGCGCAGGCGGTCGTGTTCGGGGGCGATCACCAAGTCCCAGTGCCGCGGGGCGATGCGCGGGTCCAGGATCTGCACTGCCAGCGCCCCCCGCGCGCGCAGCAGGCGGGTGGCCAGCGCGGCCTGTCGACCGCAGCCGATCGCCAGCTCCGGCGGCTGCGCCAACGCGGCGGCGAAATCGGGGCCGAAAGCCTGGCCCGTTCCGGGTAGCCAGCGCGGGGCCACCTGCTTCCAGGGCGCGCGCGCGAGCAGCGTGCAAGCGCGCGCCGACCGGTGCAGCGCCCGCGCCAGCGCCTCGGCCTGACGCACGTTGCCGGCGGCGCCGTCGGTCAGGGTCCAGGTAAGCGCTGCGGTCATGGAAAGCTGCAAGGCATGAAACGGTCAGGCCTGTAAGGATGCATTTGTTCTGCAACTCAAAACAATCCGTTGCGAGTGGCCTTGGTGTCGCCGACGGGCGCGCCCCCTACACTGCACCCCAATCCAGCGGAAGCGCGTGCCACGCGCCGCCGCCCGCTGGGTCGCCCTTTCGCTTTTCGGAGTCGCACGATGTCCCAGTCCCTCGACGCCGCCGCGCTGGACCAACTGTTCCGCACCGCGCGCACCCAGAACGCCTTCACCGACCAGCCGGTCACCGACGAAGAACTGCACGCCCTCTACGACCTGCTCAAGTGGGGACCGACCGCGGCCAACGGCACCCCCGCGCGCTTCGTGTTCGTCAAATCGCCCGAAGCCAAGGCCAAGCTCAAGCCGGCCCTGGCCGAGAACAACGTGGACAAGACCCTGGCCGCACCGGTGACGGTGATCGTCGCCCACGACCTGGATTTCCACGAGCATCTGCCCAAGCTGTTCCCGCACACCGACGCTAAGGCGTGGTTCGATGGCCCGCAGGAAGGGCGCGTGGAAGGCGCGTTCCGCAACGGCTCGCTGCAGGGCGCCTACCTGATCCTGGCCGCGCGTGCGCTGGGCCTGGATGCCGGCCCGATGTCCGGCTTCGACAATGCCAAGGTCGACGAGGCGTTTTTCGCCGGCACCGCGATCAAGTCCAACTTTCTGATCAATCTGGGCCACGGCGATCCGGCCGGGTTGTTCCCGCGCCTGCCGCGCCTGTCCTTCGACGAGGCCGCGCGCATCGTTTGATGCACGGCTTCGCCATCCATCCGGCGCTCGCGCCACCACGCCCCATCACCCACCGTTTCAAGGAGCCTCACCCCATGCGCAAGTTTCTGCTCGCCGTTGCCCTGTCGGCCCTGGTCGCCCCGGCCTTCGCCGCTTCGACCACCTACAAGCTCGATCCGACCCACACCGACGTGATCGCCACCTGGAACCACTTCGGCTTCTCCAACCCCAGCGCCCACTTCGGCCAGGCCGACGGTTCGCTGACCTATGATCCGGCCAACGTCGCTGCGTCCAGCGTGGAGGTCACCTTCCCGCTGGCGGGCCTGGATTCGTTCGTGCCCAAGCTGGACGAACACCTGCGCGGCTCGGACTTCTTCGACGCCGCCAAGTATCCGACCGCGACCTTCAAGAGCACCAAGGTCCAGTCGCTGGGCAGCAACAAGCTGAAGGTCACCGGCAACCTGACCATCAAGGGCATCACCAAGCCGGTCGTGCTGGACGTGACCCTGAACAAGGCCGCCGAGCATCCGATGAAGAAGACCCAGTCCATCGGCTTCGACGCCACCGGCACGGTCAAGCGTTCGGACTTCGGCGTGGGCGCCTACGCGCCGATGGTCAGCGACGAGGTCAAGCTGCACATCACCACCGAGGCCGACGCCGCCAAGGCCAAGTGATGTATCGCGTGGCCTGATGCCAGGTCGCGCCATGCCTGAACAGATAACGCCGCCGGGTGCGAATCCGGCGGCGTTGTCGTGTGTCGTGGCTGAGAGACCGGTGGGAGCCGCCATGTCGGCGAATGGCTTCCCTGGCAAACCCCATCGCCGCCATGGCGGCTCCCACGGGATATTTCCAGCGGCGACCCACCACCGCTTGGTGGGAGCTGCTGCTGCAGCGATGGCTTACCGGGAAAGCCGCACACTCATGAGAAGACAGTTGCTCCCACATGGCCAGACTGGAGCCGTGCCATTACCGATCGATCGGCTCCCACAGGAAGGTTTCAGGCCTTCGCCAGTGCCTGGGCGAAGTCGGCGATCAGATCGTCGATGTGCTCCAGACCGACCGACACACGCAGCAGGTTCTGTGGGGTGACCGGCTGGGGGCCTTCGACCGAGGCGCGGTGTTCGACCAGCGACTCGCAACCGCCCAGTGAGGTGGCGTTGGTGAAGATCCGCAGGGCGCCGGCCACGCCCAGTGCCGCCTCGCGCCCGCCCTTGAACTGCACGCTGAGCATGCCACCGCCCTGACGCATCTGGCGCATCGCCAGGGCGTGGGCCGGATGGCTGGCCAGGCCGGGGTAATGCACCGCCTCGACCTGCGGCTGGGCGGTCAGGAACTCGGCCAGCGCCTTGGCGTTGGCGCAGTGCAGGGCCATGCGCGCCGGCAGCGAGCGGCAGCCGCGCAGGGTCAGCCAGGCGCTGAACGGAGCCAGGGTGGCGCCGGTGATATGCAGGCGGTGGGCGACCGCGCGCGCGAAGTCGTCCTCCCGGGCGAAGGCCAGCGCACCGCCAAGCACATCGCTGTGCCCGCCGAAGTACTTGGTTGTCGAATGCATCACGATGTCCGCACCCAGCGCCAGCGGCTGCTGCAGCACCGGCGAGGCGAAGGTGTTGTCGGCCACCAGCAGCGCGCCATGGGCATGCGCCAGTTCGGCCAGGGCGGCGATGTCGGAGACCTTCATCATGGGGTTGGACGGCGTCTCGACCCAGATCAGATCCACGCCGCCCTCGCACGCAGCCGTCACCGCGGGCAGGTCGGTCATGTCCAGGCGCACGACCTGCGCGCCGCGCTCGGGCAGGAACTCGACCGCCAGCAGGCGCAGGCCAGCGTAGCAGTCGTCCGGGATCAGGATCCGCGCGCCGGGACGCAAGCTCTCCAGCAACACGGTGATGGCTGCCATGCCCGAGGCGCAGGTGATCGCCGTGGCCGCGCCTTCCAGGGCGGCTACGGCCGCGCGCAGGCGATCGTTGGTGGGGTTGCCCTCGCGCTGGTACTCGTAGCCGGCGATGCGCTCGGCCGCCGGGCCGTGGCGGAAGGTGGTGGCCAGATGGATCGGCGGGGTGACCGCGCCGGTGGCCGGGTCGTATTCGCCGCCGGCGTGGATGGCGAGGGTTTCAAGACGCATCGGATGCAGCTCCGGTGAGGTGGTAGAAATCGAACGCGCGCCGCAGGGTCGCCGCACTGCTGAAGCCCAGTGCGTCCAGCCCGGCCGCGCGTGCGCCGCTGACGTTCTCGTCGCGGTCGTCGATGAACAAGGTCTCGGCCGGCGCCGCGTCCAGCAGCGCCAGGGCACGCAGGTAGGCCTCCGGCGCCGGCTTGGCCAGGCCCACGTCGCCCGCGCCGACCACCCGGCCGGCGAACAGCGGGAACAGCGGTGGGCAGATGCGCTCCATGTGTCGGGTCAGGAACGGGCCGTTGTTGGTGAAGATCGCCACCTGGGCATGCCGGGCCACTTCGGTGGCGAGCATGACCATGGCCGGATCGGCCGGGGTGGCCAGCGTCCTGGCCACGATGCAGTCTTCCAGGCTCAGGCGCGCGCCCAGGCGCCTGGACAACTCGTCGGCATAGTCCTCTGGGCGCCACAGCCCGATATCCGACTCGTGCTCCAGCCCGGAGTCGAACAGCGCGGCCTGAACCGCGGGGGGATGGGTGCCGCTGCGCCGCGCCAGCTCGACCAATCGCACGCGGCGGTCGTAGCAGGCCAGAACGTCATCCAGATCGAACAGGACCAGCGATGGGCGCCGCCGCTCGGGGCGCCGGCTGGCGCGCGAGGAAATGGCATCGGGCGCCCGCATGTCGGACAGGGGCATTGGGGCGGGGGAGGGGGATCAGCCCTCAAGCATACGCCGGGGCCAAGGACGGGTGGAGGGTGCTGGCCCGCTCCACCCGCGCCCCGGGTTGGCGGGTGGGCAAGGCCGGGGTGCGACCTGCCCGCACCTACCCGGGCAACGGCCACCTACCCGCCGCAGGGGTCAACGAATTCCTAACTCGCGGTTAGCTTCGAGTGAAGGTTTGGCGGACTCCACATGACACCGGCTCACGGGGATCCGGACCGCCAGGCACCTCCCTCACGTCGCTTCCTCACTTCGCCTTGCAAGGAGTTCAGGTCATGCGTAGTCGCCCCACACCTCGCCGCCTCGCCGTTGCCGTCGCCGCCTCGTTGTCGCCCTCCCGGACCCTGCTGCGCGGCCTGTCCTCGGCGGTGCTGCTGGCCGCCACCGCACAGGTCGCCTTCGCGGCCGATGCAACGCCTGACGACCCGCCGGCCACGGCCGACACCGATGTCGCGGCCAAGACCCTGGACTCGATCAGCGTCATCTCCACCGGTACCCGCAAGGCCAACATGGCGGTGACCGACAGCCCGGCGCCGATCCAGCTGATCAGCCCCGAGCTGCTCAAGCAGTCGGCCGCACCGGATCTGCAGAACGCCATCGCCAACCAGATCCCGTCCTACAACGCCAGCCAGACCGGCGGCGACATGGCCAGCCAGACGCTCAACGCCAGCCTGCGCTCGCTCACCGCCAACCACACCCTGATCCTGGTCAACGGCAAGCGCCGCCACGTCACCTCCAACTTCGGCGTGGCCGGCAACGGTGAAATGGCCACCGACCTGTCCTACATCCCCAACTCGGCCATCGACCACATCGAAGTGCTGACCGACGGCGCCGCGGCGTTGTACGGCTCGGACGCGATCGCCGGCGTGATCAACATCATCCTGAAGAAGAACTCCAGCGGCGGCGAACTCAACGCCGGCTACTCCGGCTATGCCGACGGCGGTGGCGGGACCGACAACTGGAGCGGCAACATCGGCCTGGGCGGTGACAACGGCTGGATCAGCATCAGCGCCGAGGTGGAGAACCGCCAGTCGGTCTACCGCTTCTCCAATCCCAGCTACGCCAACTGCCTGCTGGACATCGATGCCTGTACCGCCTACGCCAATGCCAATGGCCGCGGCGATCTGCTCAGCCGCATCGCCAACGACCAGGGCGCGATCCTCAACTCGCGCTTCCCGGGCCTGAATGGCTGGCTCAACCCGCCGGAAGTGCACCGCAAGATCATGTCCTTCAACGGCGGCTATGACTTCGGCGATGGCCTGGAGTTCTACGCCTTCGGTACCTACGGCAAGAAGACCGCCGAGTCCGAGGAAAACTATCGCCGTCCCTCGCAGGATGGTGGCTACACCGACCCCATCACCGGTGAAGTCCGGCACAAGTATCCCAACGGCTTCAATCCCTCCGAGGCCTCCAAGGAATACGACTACGACCTGACCGCCGGCATCAAGGGCTACTTCGGCGACTGGTCCTGGGACGCGTCGACCAGCTACGGCCGCAACGAGATGGACGTCTATACGCTCAACTCGATGAACTTCTCGCTGTGGCAGGACTTCGGCTATTCGCAGGAGGATTTCTACGACGGCACCTACTACTCGACCCAGTGGACGACCGACTTCAGTGCGATGCATGACTTCGACATCGGGCTGGAGGCGCCGCTGACCTTCCAGGCCGGCGTGGAGTACCGTCGCGACGGCTACGGCATCGAGCCGGGCGAGCCGACCTCGTACTACGGTGCCGGCGCCTCGTCGTTCCCGGGCTACAACCCGCTGGGCACCGGCGACTACTCACGCCATAGCTATGCGGTGTTCACTGATGTGGTCCTCAACCCCACCGAGAAATGGCTGGTCGACGTGGCCGGTCGCTACGAGGACTACAGCGACTTCGGCAACAAGGCCGTGGGCAAGTTCACCACCCGCTACGACTTCACCGACACCTTCGCCCTGCGCGGCACGGTCAGCACCGGCTTCCGCGCGCCGAACATGGGTGAGCAGTACTACTCGGCCATCCAGGTCTCGCCGACCGGCGCCACCGCGACCCTGGCCGGTTCCAGCGTGGGCAACGGCCTGAAGCCGGAGACCAGCCAGAACCTCTCCCTGGGCTTCGTGTTCAACCCGATCCCGAACCTGACCATGACCCTGGACGCCTACCAGATCAAGATCAAGGATCGGACCTACATCGGCTCGTTCGCCTACTCCACCGCGCAGGCCGCCGACACCCTGACCGGGCGGACCACCGGCACCTGGAACGCCGACCTGCCCGACCCGGCCGATACCGACGGCGATGGCGTGCCGGATGATGCCTACAACCAGATCCTGGGTGACGCCCTGGTGGCCGGCGGCTTCATTAGCAATCCCAACGACCCGGCCGCCCCGGGCGGCAGCTTCGACCAGACCGCGCGCGCCAACATCAACCTGAGTTTCTTCTCCAACGTGCTGGACACCAAGACCAGCGGCGTGGACTGGGTCACCAACTACATGAGCGAGTTCGGTTGGGGCACCATCGACTGGTTGCTGGCGGCCAACTACAACAAGACCGAGGTCACCCGCGCCGGCCGTGCGCCGGGCTTCGAGACCATCCCGATGTTCACCGCCGCGAACATCTCCGACATCGAGCACAACAACCCCAAGTACCGCGTCAATCTGGCCGCGACCTTCAACTGGGAGAAGTTCAGCCTGACCCTGCGCGAATCGATCTATGGCCCGCAGTACTCGGTCGCCAGCCTGAGCGGCTACGAGCAGTTCGCCGACCAGCTGGACCTGGTCACCCTGGATGGTGGCCAGTACTACAAGCAGGAAATCGGCAGCATGGCGCTGACCGGCTTCGACCTGAGCTTCAAGCCCAACGACGCCTGGACCCTGACCGTCGGCGGCGACAACATCTTCAACGAGTATCCCGACAAGATCCCCTCGCCGGTGTGGGACTACGATGTGGCCAACTACCAGAACGGCAACAACGAATACCTGACCGGCAGCCCGATCGGTTACTTCGGTGCCAAGTACTACGCCAAACTGAGCTACCGCTTCTGATCGGCCCGGGCGCCGGCCAGGATCGCCTGGCCGGCGTCTGACGATCCACCCTTCAATCGATGATTTGCAGCGGCCTGCTCCGGGTCGCGACGCCCACCGCAGACGCAGTGGGCGGCTCTTTGTCCAACCAGCAGTGGCCCGGAGCCGGGAAGTGCCGGCCACTGTCGAAAGGAAGATCTTCAATGAATGGCGTTACCACCGCATTGACCCGCCGCCAGCTGCTGAGCCGTATTGGCCTGGCCGCGGGCGGCACCATGATGTACCAGGCCATGACCAGCCTGGGTTATGCCGCCGAGTCCAGCTACAAGGGTCCGGTGAACCTGCAGGGCAATCCCAAGGGCGCGACCGTCCTGATCCTGGGTGCCGGCGTGGCCGGCATGACCGCCGCCTACGAGATGCGCAAGGCCGGTTACAAGGTCAAGATCCTCGAATACAACGCCCGTCCCGGCGGTCGCAACTGGTCCATCCACGGCGGGGACACCTATACCGAGCTCGGCGGCCACACCCAGCATTGCCAGTTCGATTCCAACCTCTACCTCAACCCGGGTCCGTGGCGCATCCCGCACCACCACCGCGGGTTGCTGCATTACTGCAAGCAGTTCAACGTCAAGCTCGAGTCGTTCAACCAGGTCAACTACAACGCCTTGCTGCACAACTCCAAGGCCTTTGGCGGCAAGCCGCAGCGGTTTCGCGAGATCGACGCCGACTACAAGGGCCACGTCAGTGAGCTGCTGGCCAAGGCCTGCCAGCAGGGTGCGCTGGACCAGGCGGTGACCAAGGACGACCAGGAGCTACTGCTCGAGTCGCTGCGCAGCTGGGGCGCGCTGGACAAGAACATGGCCTACGTCAAGGGCGAGGCCAGCAGCACGCGCCGTGGTTTCTCCAAGTTTCCCGGTGGCGGCATCTCCGGCAAGCCCGAATTCTCCGAGCCGATGGGCATGGACAAGGTGCTCAACTCGCACCTGTGGGCCGCCCTGGCCGCCGGCAACAACTACGAGATGCAGACCACCATGTTCCAGCCGGTCGGCGGCATGGACCAGATCGGCAAGGCCTTCGCCCGCGAGCTGGGGCCGGGCACCATCCAGTACAACGCGCGCGTGGTGCAGATCGACCAGGACGACCACGGCGTGACGGTGACCTACGAGGATCATGGCGCCGATGGCGCGCGCCGCACCGCCAAGGCCGACTGGTGCATCTGCACCATTCCCTTCTCGGTGCTCAGCCGCATCCCGATCCAGGTCGGCCAGGCGATGTCCGATGCCATCACCCACCTGCCTTACGCGGCCTCGGTGAAGGTCGGCCTGCAGTTCAAGCGTCGTTTCTGGGAAGAGGACGAGGCCATCTACGGCGGTATCAGCTACACCGACCTGCCGATCACCCAGATCAGCTACCCCAGCACCGACTACCACAGCCCCGGCAAGGGCGTGCTGTTGGGCGCCTACATCTGGGGCCTGGACGCTTACGACTTCACCTCGCACACCCCGCAAGAGCGGGTGCGACAGGCGCTGGAATACGGCTCGCAGCTGCATCCGCAGTACAAGCCCGAGTTCGACAACGGCGTGTCGGTGGGCTGGCACCGCGTGCCGTGGACCCACGGCTGCTTTGGCCAGTGGAGCGAGGAACTGCGCGCGCAGCACTACAAGGCCGCGACCCAGATCGATGGCCGCATCGCGATGGCCGGCGAGCACATCTCCTACATCCCGGCCTGGCAGGAAGGTGCGGTGCTGTCCGCGCTGGATGTGATCGGGCGTCTGCATAGCAAGGTCATGGCGACCGGAGGACAGGCATGAACACCAAGACCCTGGCCATGATCGGCCTGCTCGGCACGCTGGGCGTGACGGGCTGGCAGCAGCTGCCGGCGCGCGCGCAGACCTCCGATGCCACCGGCTTCCTGAAGTCGCGCGACTTTTCCCATGCCGACGGCCCGCAGATCTACGGCACCATCTGTCAGGCCTGTCACATGGAAGGCGCCAAGGGCGCCAAGGGCGCCGGCGAATATCCGGCCTTGGCCGGCAATCCCAAGCTGGGTGCGGCGCCGTACGTGGAGATGATGGTGCTCGGTGGGCACGGCGCGATGCCGGGCTTCGGCGGCATGCTCAACGATGCACAGGTCGCCGAGGTCACCACTTATGTACGGACCCATTTCGGCAACCATTACGATGACCCGGTCACCGCCGACGACGTCAAGGCACTGCGCGCCTCGCTGGACAGTGCTTCGACCTCCGACGAGTGATCGCGTGTCCCTGTTCCCTTTTTCCTACGGAGTTCCCATGCGCCTGTCCCGCCTGTTGTTCCTGACCGCCCTCCTGTCACCCATGGCCGCCCAGGCCCAGGATGTCGTGCGCCACGGCATCCCCGGCAGCGACTTCCCGATCGCCTCGGCGGTCGAAGTCCCGGCTGGCAAGTCCACCATCTATCTCAGCGGCAAGCTGGCAGCCGTCGCCAACCCCGATGCGCCCAAGGGCTCGCTTGAGGCCTATGGCGATACCAAGGTCCAGACCATCAGCGTGCTGACCCAGATCCAGAAGCAGCTGCAGAGCATGGGCCTGGACATGAAGGACGTGGTCAAGATGCAGGCCTTCCTGGTCGGCGGTCCTGAGAACGACGGCAAGATGGACTTCAAGGGCTTCATGGAGGGGTACACCCAGTTCTTCGGCAAGGACGCCAAGCAGATGAACCTGCCGGCCCGCTCGGCCTTCCAGATTGCGGCGCTGGGCAATCCGGCCGCGCGCGTGGAGATCGAAGTCATCGCCGTGCGTCCGTAGTCGTCCGTTTCCCGCCCCCGCTATCGGAGTGACCCCATGAAAGCACCGCTCTCCCGTCGCCGCTTCCTCAGTGGCTCCGCCCTGGCTGCCGGCACCGCCGTCGGCGCACCGCTGCTCGGCCTGGCCGGGCCGGCCTTCGCCAAGCGCAACCCGCCCAGCCGGCCGCGCGTGGACCCCGAGCAGGCCAAGGCCCTCGGCCTGGAGCCGGTGATGATCAACGCCAACGAGAACCCCTTGGGCCCCAGCGCCGAGGCGCTCAAGGCGATCGATGGCATCGCGCCCAGTGGCGGGCGCTATCTGGGGCAGATGCAGGGGGAACTGGTGAAGGAGATGGCCGCCCAGCTCGGGGTCAAGCCGGACTACATCGTCCCGTATGCCGGCTCGACCCCGCCGCTGACCCAGACGGTGCTGGCCTTCACTTCGCCGACAGCCTCGCTGGTGACGGCCAATCCGACCTTCGAAGCGGCCTGGCGCACGGCCGGCCAGGTCAAGGCGCCCGTGCACAAGGTGCCGCTGCGGGCCGACTACAGCCACGACGTGGCGGCCATGTGCGCGGCCGATGCCTCGGCCGGCATGATCTACATCTGCAACCCGAACAATCCCACCGGGTCGCTCACCCCGCGCAAGGACATCGAGTACGCCCTGGCGCACAAGCCCAAGGGCAGCATCCTGGTGCTGGACGAGGCCTACATCCATCTGTCGGAAAACGCGGTGACCGGCGCGGACCTGGTGGCCGCCGACAAGGAGGTGGTGATCCTGCGGACCTTCTCCAAGCTCTACGGCATGGCGGGCATCCGCCTGGGCTACGCGGTGGGTCGTCCGGATCTGCTCGAACGCCTGACCTACTTCGGGACCAATGCCTTGCCGGTCACGGCCATGGCCGCTGGCCTGGCCAGCCTGCGCGACCCGCAGTTGGTCCCGACCCGGCGCGCGGCCAACACCGCGATCCGCGAGGACGTCACCACCTGGCTGACCCAGCGGGGCTATGCGTGCAGTCCATCGGAGAGCAACTGTTTCATGCTGGACGTCAAGCGCCCGGCGCGTGAGTTCATGGAGGCGATGGCCACCTACGGGGTGTTCGTGGGCCGCAGCTGGGAAGGCTGGCCGAATTCCTCGCGCATCACCGTGGGCACGGCCGAAGAAATGAACCGGTTCAAGGACGCCTTCGCCAAGGTGATGGCCGGTGAGCGCGGGCCGGTGCCGCTGAAGCTCACCCTGCTCCAGGACGAGCGGCGCGACGGCACCTTCATGGTGGTCTAAGACCCAAGCCGGATCGAGGTCGCAGGAAATCCGACGCCTGCCGCGATCGACCGCGGCGGGCGTCGTTCATTGCGGGCCGCCGGCGGCCTCGATCAGGCCGCGCTGCAAGGCGTTGCCCAGGGCGGCTTCGCGGGTGCTGGCTTCCAGCTTGCGGTAGAGGTTCTTGAGATGGAACTTCACCGTGTTCTCCGACAGCGAGAGCCGTCGCGCGATCTGCTTGTTGGACTGACCGCGGGCCAGCTGTCCCAGGACTTCCAGCTCGCGTTCGCTGAACAGCTGGGTGGCCAGGGTTTCCTCGCAGGAGAGCTTCTCCAGGAGGATATGGATGGTCAGGGCGCGCGTGGTTCCCGCGGCGGCTTCTGGATCGTGCTGGCGGGCGCTGCGCAGCAGGGACTTGGTGGGCAGCCCTGGCTCCAGGGCGACCTGCCAGGCCCGCATGGAGGCGACATGGTCGAGGACGGCGTGCAGGGGGGGCAGGGCCTGGTCCATCTCGCCACGCTGATGCCGAACCAGGGCCAGGCGCAGCTGCACGCGGGCCAGATGGAACGCGTCGCCGTTTTCCAGGGCGAAGGTCTGCTGGCGTTGCAGGATCGAAAGCGCCTGGCCGGCACGGCCGGCCTGGGCGTGCCAGCGTGCCAGGGCCATGCCCAGCGCGTGGCCCTGTCGCCAGCCATGGCCGCTGGACAATGCATGGATGAAGGCGGCCTCCCCGCCGGAGCGGGCCATGACCGCGTCGGCCACGGCCTGTCCGGGCAGGTCCATGAGCACGTCTAGGCGCCAGGCGGTGGCCAGATCGGCCAGACGCGCCAGGTGCCTGCGGGTGGCCAGGGCATCCATGCGATCGAGCAGGGCGCAGGCCTTGCGCCCGCTGCGATCGTGCTGCCGTGCCAGGGTCAACGCTGTCCCGTAGCCGGCGGCGTAGACATCGACCCAGCCGTCATCGCGTTCGAGGGTTTCCAGGGCGCCATCAAGCAGGTCGGCGGCGACATCGTAGCGGCCGCGCTCGACCTGCAGTTGGGCCAGCAGGCAGCGGCATGCCGCAATGAGCGTGGAATCCCCGCCATGCGACTGCCCGGCCAGCGCCAACGCGCGTTGGTAGGTGTCCTCGGCGGCATCCAGCGCGCCACGGTAGAACTGGCTCTGGCCCAGGTGGACCAGGGCATAGCCCAGGCTTTCCTGACTTGGCGCGCGGCCCAGGGTCTCGGCCGCCTCCCGTGCCAAGCGCTCGGCGGTGGCCAGCTCGCCACGGCCCAGCGCGGTGGTGGCGCAGATGCATAGCAATGTTCCGCGTCCCAGGTGGTCATCCTGGTCCAAGGCGCAGGCCTGGGCATGGAGTTGGGCGATGCCGCGCGGATTGCCGCAGACCTGGTCCATCAGGTCGCGCAGCAGGGCCACGACCACCGTGTAGTCGCGCTCCAGCGGAGCACGCAGTTCCTCACTGAAATCGCGGAAGCGCTCCAGCAGGGTCTGCGCATGGCTGAACTCGCCCACGCGCATGTGCAGGTAGGCCTGGGTCAGGTTGAGGGCCGGGGTATCGCGGATCACCCGGACATCGAACTGTCGCAGCAGGCCACGCACGGCGGCCGTGCCATGCCGCAGCAGCATCTGCCAGCTACCGGCGCGAGCTACACATGCCGCGGCCAGCTCGGTGTCGCGCGCGCGCAAGGCGTGGCGGACCGCTTCGGGCAGCTGGTGGTGATCGGCGCACCACTGCGCCGCGCGTCGGTGCAGCGCACGGGCCTGGGCAGGTGCCTGGCGTTCGAGCTGCTGGTGGAGGAAATCGGCGAACAGCGGGTGATAGCGGAACCAATCGTGGTCATCGTCCAGCGGCACCAGTAGGCCATGGAAGTGACCCAGGCAGGCCAGCAGCTGGCCGCTGTCCTGGCGTCCGCGCACCGCGTTGGCCAGATCCGCGTTGAAGCGCTCCAGGCCGGAGGTTTCCAGCAGGAAGTCGCGCAGCGGGGCGTCCAGGTCGCGCACGACCTGTTCGGCCAGGTAGTTGGCCAGCAAGGCCGAGCGTCCAGAGAACCGGGCCACGTCCTCGCCCCGACGCCCGTCGCCGGCGATCCACAGCGCGGCCAGGCGTACCGCCACGGGCCAGCCTTCGGTCTTGTCGCGCAGGCGAGCGGCATCGGTGTCGCTGGAGGCCCCCAGCACCGCGCGCGTCTCGCCGGCATCCAGGGCCAGTTCGCTGGCGTCGATCCGTTGCAGGGCGCCGCGCACGGTCAGCTGCGACAGCGGCAGTGCAGGCGCGCGCCGCGTCGCAAGCAGTACGTGCAGCCGGGGCCCACCGTGTTCGACCAGCAGGGTGATGATTTCATTGATGGCCGGGCTGGCGGCGCGATCGTAGTCGTCCAGCATCAGGACCAACGGCTGCTGCGCGCAACGGACCGCGCGCAGCAGGACGGTGCGCGTGGTGGCCAGATCGAGGTCGCGCCAATGGCTCGCGCCCAAGGGGGGCGTGAAGCTGTCGCCGGCGCCCAATCCCAGGGCCAGGGCGAGATAGGCCAGCAACCGCGCGGGCTCGGCATCATCCTCGTCCAGCGACAGCCAGGCGACCTGGGTCTGACCCTGCTGGAGCAGATGCGCGTGCCATTGGGCGAGCAGGGTGCTCTTCCCGAATCCCGGCGGGGCCAGCAGCAGGGTCAGCGGGACCGACAGGCTCGCATCCAACTGCGCCATCAACCGCGATCGCGGGATGGCATCGACGTGCAGACGGGGTGGCTCGAGTTTGTCGGGAAGGATCCAGTCGCCGCTGGTGGTGCCCTCTCGGGTGAGGGACGGACGCGGGCCGATCAGTGCAACGGGCTTGGCAACAGGCACACAGCTCTCCGCATGTGACCGGCTTCCCCCAGGTAAGCCGGCGCATGGCACAAGACCGTTCCATGCGCGGTGGAACCTGCGCATCTGTCATGGTCCTGTGTCGGGGCCCCCGCCCATGCCCATCCTCTGGGCACCTTTCGATGACAGATATGCCACGTAAGCGGCGTTTTGCAAAGTGGCAGGTCATCGCGCGATGCGCGCGTTCACCTTCACGCGATGGCTGAAAACGCCATGCGCGCGGCTTCCAGTGTCTCTTTTATGACAATTTCGTCATGTGCAGCGGACAGGAACCCCGCTTCGTACGCCGACGGCGCCAAGAAGACCTCGCGCTCGAGCATCGCGTGGAAGAACCGATTGAATGCGCCGGTGTCGCAGGCCGTGGCCTGGGCGTAGGTTTCCACCTTCTGGTCGGTGAAGAACAGCCCGAACATGGCGCCGACCTGATTGGTCGTCACGGCGACGCCTGCCTGTCGGGCCGCCGCCTCCAGCCCGGCGCACAGTGCCGCGGCCCGTTCGGAGAGCCGGTCGTGAAAGCCCGGAGCCTGGATCAGTTCCAGCATCGCCAGGCCGGCGGCCATGGCGACCGGATTGCCGGAAAGGGTGCCGGCCTGGTAGATCGGGCCAGCCGGGGCGATCTGGTTCATCAACTCGGCGCGGCCGCCATACGCACCCACCGGCATACCGCCGCCGATGATCTTGCCGAACGTGGTCAGGTCGGGGGTGACGCCGTAGTAGGCCTGCGCGCCGCCCAGGGCGACACGGAATCCGGTCATGACCTCATCGAAGATCAGCACCACGCCATGCTGGGTGCACAGCTCGCGCAGGTGCTGCAGGTAGCCGGGCAGGGGCGGGATGCAGTTGGCATTGCCGACCACGGGCTCGACGATCACCGCAGCGATTTCAGCGCCGATGTCATCGAACAGCGCGGTGGCGCCTTCGAAATCGTTGTAGCTCAGGGTGGCGGTCAGTTCGCTCAGCCCGACCGGCACACCGGGCGAGGTGGGCACGCCGAGGGTGAGCATGCCGCTGCCGGCCTTGACCAGGAACGAGTCACCGTGGCCGTGGTAGCACCCTTCGAACTTGACGATGCGCTGGCGGCCGGTGGCGCCGCGTGCCAGGCGGATGGCCGAGAGCGTGGCCTCGGTCCCGGAATTGACCATGCGCACCATCTCGCAGGCCGGGACCAGGCGGGTGATGGTCTCGGCCATGGTGACTTCGGCCGGGCAGGGCGCACCGAAGGACAGACCGTCACGAATCGCGCGTTCAACCGCCTCGCGGACGGCCGGATGGTTGTGCCCGGCAATCATCGGCCCCCAGGACCCGACGTAGTCGATATAGCGGTTGCCGTCCACGTCGTACAGATAGGCGCCTTCGGCGCGCTGGACGAAGAACGGCTCGCCGCCGACCGACTTGAAGGCACGCACCGGCGAATTGACGCCGCCGGGGATCAGCGCCTGGGCGCGGGCGAAAAGGGCGTGCGAGCGATCGTGGTGCATCAGCGGGTCCTGTGGGCGTCGCGCGGGGACGAAGCTCGACATTGTCACGGCTAGGCCCGGTCGGGACCACCCCGGTAACCCCACCCACCCCGCCCACCTACCCGGCCAGGTGCCACCTACCCGTCGTGGAACGAACTTTGCCCCATGACGGCGCATAGCATCCGTGTCGCGTCGCGACATGCTGCGCCACGGTTTGCCGGTGACGGCCCCGTGGTCAGGCTGGCGCGTGCGGTGCCACTTTGGGGAGTGGCACCTTTTTCCGGCGTCTTGCCGAACCACCTTTTCCGGGGAACCGCATCGATATGAACCGACTCATCCGCAGGAGCGCCTTGGCGCTCGCACTGACCGTGGCCGTCAATGGCGCCTATGCACAGTCCACCACCGGCCGCATCTTCGGCACCGTCAGCGGGGCCGGAGACGCGGATACCGTACTGGTCCAGAGCAGCGGCGGCTTCTCGCGCGAGGTGAAAGTGGAGAACGGGCGTTATTCGCTCGGCAGCCTGCCACTGGGCAGCTACACCGTCACCCTCAAGCATGATGGCGCCACCGTCGACACGCGGGAGAACGTCTCGATCCTGGTCGGCGCCGGTACCGAAGTCGGGCTGTCGGCCGGCGGCGCGTCGGGCGAGGCGACGACCCTGACGGCGGTCAAGGTCTCGGCCATGAGCATGTCGCCGATCGACGTGTCCAGCGTGGATACGCGCACGGTGGTGACCTCCGAGCAGCTGCAGCAGCTGCCGTTGGGCCGCAGCGCCGAGGCCATTGCGCTGCTGGCACCGGGCGTGGTGGTCAACAGCGGTGGCTTCGACAACGGTCCGCTGGGCGGCTCGCTGCCGAGCTTCGGCGGTTCGGCCGCCTCGGAGAACGCCTATTACCTCAACGGCTTCAACACCACCTCCACCGCCAACAACTTGGGCGGCCTGACCCTGCCCTACGGCGCGATCGACCAGCAGGAGATCTTCACCGGCGGCTACGGCGCCCAGTACGGCCGCTCAAACGGCGGTGTGATCAACCAGGTCGGCAAGCGCGGCACCAACGAATGGAAGTTCGGCGCCGCCGTGGTGATGGAGCCGGATGCGTTCAAGACCAGCCAGAAAGACATCTACTGGCGGCCGGACAGCCAGACGTCCACGACCAGCAATACCGCCTATAACTACGCGCGTGCGGCCAATGGCTTGTATCAGCCGTTGAGCGAAACCAAGGCGACCTCCGAGACCTACAGTGCCTATGTTGGCGGTCCCATCATCCAGGACAAGCTCTTCTTCTTCCTCGCGGGCGAGCGCGTCAACTCGCATGGCACCCGCATCGCCAGCAACCGCGATGCCGACAACGGCAACTCCGGCGGCCTGACCGAATACGATTACGAGCAGAACCGTTGGTACGCCAAGCTGGACTGGTACATCACCGACAACCACCTGCTGGAACTCACCAGCGCGGGCGACAAGTACGAGACAGGCGGCACCATCTACCGCTACGACTACGTCAATCGCGCCAAGGGCGCGTACTACACCGACGAGAACGTGAACAAGGCCGGCCCGGTCCTGAACTCGGCCAAGTACACCGGCTACTTCGGCGACAACGTCACCGTCAGCGCGCTGTACGGTGAAATGCGCACGCCGGACGAGATCAGCTACTACAACTATGACCCGGCCAATGGCCCGGTGATCAACAACATCGCGCTGCAAAATCCTGCCTACAACGGCGGTTCGCCGATTGCCGGCCCCCAGAAGCAGGGTTCGGTCACTGCCCCGGACCGAGAGTGGGAGAAGCGCAACCTGAGATTGAGCCTGGAATGGCGTCTTGGCGACCACGCGATCACTGCAGGTATCGACAACCAGAAGCTCAAGGCCACCAATATCGGCACCCAGGCGTCCGGCCCCGGCTATGCCTGGAGCTACGGTAGCACCGACGATCCCTATGGCCTGAATACCGGAGGCCTGATCAGCCAGTCGGCCAACGAAGCCGGTGGAAAGGGTGCGCCCAGCCCCGGTCTGGTGGATCCTGTCTATGGCGCTTCCGGCTACTACGTCACCAAGGACACCACCATTGGCCTGAACTCCTACGACGCCGACCAGAAGGCCTACTACCTGGAAGACAAGTGGCAGGTGACCGACAACCTGCTGTTGAGTCTGGGCCTGCGCAAGGACGAGTTCACCAACTACGTGCCGATCAGCCACGTGCCCTACATCAGCGTGGACGCCTGGTCGCCACGCATCGGCTTCAGCTGGGACGTGCATGGCGACTCCAGCCTGAAGATCTTCGGTAACGTCGGCCGCTACTACCTCGGACTGCCTCTGTCGGCCGTTGGCCTCTTCACTGCCAACATCTCCAAGAACGAATACTTCACCTATAGCGGCATCAATGCCGACGGCTCGCCGATCATTTCCACCTCGCTGGGTCCGGCAGTGTCGGCGAACTCGCGCTTTGGCCGCGCATCGGATCCCAGTGCCGCCGTGGTCAAGGACATCAAGGGCGAGAACCAGGACGAACTGATCCTGGGCTTCACCAAGCAGATGGAGAACGGCTGGGTCTACGGTGTGCGCGGCACCTATCGTCGCCTGAACGATGCGATCGACGATCAGAACTTTGATACCGACAACCGCGGACTTGTTGAATCTGCCCTTGCACAGGGTGTCGACATCGATTACACGCGTACCGCCGGCGCAGAACTTGTCAACCCCGGCAAGACCAACGTTTGGAACGTCTACGACACCGACGGCAACTTGCGACAGGTCAGCGTGACGCGCGAGGCGGCCGGCTTCCCCGAACTCAAGCGCGACTACGCGGGCGTGGAGTTCAATTTCGAGCGTCCGTTCGACGGCAAGTGGTATGCCAAGTTCAACTACGTCTGGTCGCACAGCTACGGCACCACGGAAGGTCAGCTGCGTTCGGATCTGTTCCGCAGTGGCGGCGCGCTGGGCAGCTACCAGGGCCAGGCGGCGGTCTCCACCACGCAGAGCTGGGACCACGCGGCGCTGATGGAGCATACCAACGGCGATCAATCCAATGATCACCGCCATCAGATCAAGCTATACGGCTATTACCAGCTCACCGAGGAGTTCGGCGCCTCGGCCAACCTCAGCATGATTTCAGGTGCACCCAAGAATTGCCTCGGCAATTACTACGGCACGGCCTACAGCGGCACCGACCCGGCCGGCTATGGTGGCAGCTCGATCACCGGCGGCCCGTACCACTACTGCTACAACCCGGAGACCGGAACCGGTGAACCCTCGCCCCCGGGCTCCCATGGCCGCCTGCCGTGGATCAATCAGCTCGACCTGGGCCTGACCTGGAAGCCGACCTTCGCCGACGGCAAGCTGGCAGTTAACTTCAACATGTTCAACGTGCTCAACGCGCAGAAGGAGATCACCGTCTATCCGTTCTCTCAGCTGCCGGACAATTCGGTCAATCCGCTGTTTGGCCAGGCTGTGGTCTACCAGACCCCGCGCTATGGTCGCCTGTCGGTGACCTACGACTGGTGAGCCCGCACCGTGAGCCCTGTGGCTAGCCGCAGGGCACGCGGTGGACCCGATATCCGTAGTCCCAGTGGGGCGTCGCCTTTCGGCGGCGCCCCTTTTTTCAGCACGAGGCAAGCATTGATGAAGACAAAGACGCTCCTGGCCGCGGTTTTGCTGTCCGGCCTGTCAGGCACTGCGGCGCAGGCCGGTGAGGTGGTGGTGGGCGAGCACGCGCGCCGGCTGCAGGCCGCCGCGATCAACCTGGATACGCATCTGGATACGCCGGCGCTGTTCGGCCAGCCGGGCTGGAAGATCACCGACCGGCACAGCCGCGCCGAAGACGGCAGCCAGATCGATTATCCGCGCATGGTCGAAGGCGGCTTGGATGGCGGCTTCTGGGTGGTCTACACCGGCCAGGGGTCGCTGGATGAAATGGGCAAGCTCAGAGCGCGCGACTTCGGTCTCAAGCGCCTGGGCGAGATTCGCGAGATGGTCGCGGCCAACCCCGACAAGTTCGAATTGGCCACCGTGGCCGGCGACGCGGCACGGATCAAGGCCGAGGGCAAGAAGTCAGTCTACATCAGCATGGAGAACGCCTATCCGCTCTCGCACGATCCCACCCTGCTGAGCTATTACTACAAGGCCGGGCTGCGCATGCTCTCGCTGGTGCATGGCAGCCACAACGACTTCGCCGATTCGGCCGGCACCGCGCCGGGTGCGGTGACCGCGCGCGAGGGCCTGACCGACAAGGGTCGGCAGATGATCGTGGAAGCGAACAAGCTCGGCATCATCCTGGACCACTCGCACGCCTCGCCGGAGGTGTTCGACCAGATGATCGCCCTGTCCAAGGCGCCGATCATCCTGTCCCACAGCGGCGCGTGGGACGTCTACCCGCATCCGCGTAACCTGGACGACAAGCGGCTGAAGGTGCTGGCCGCGCACGGTGGCGTGATCCAGGTGAATTCGCTGGGCGGCTACCTCATCGATACTGGTGCCACCCAGGCGTACCGCGCCGAGCTGGGCAAGATCTATCAGGCGTTCGGCGGTCGGCGCGGGCTCGATGCCGACGCGCGCAAGCAGGCGATGAACAAGATCGCCGCGCTGGACGAGAAGTACGGCATCAAGAAGGCCAACTTCGACGACTACATGCGCCACTTGCTGCATATCATCAAGGTGGCCGGCTGGGAGCACGTCGGCCTGGGCGCGGATTGGGACGGCGGCGGCGGCGTGGTCGGCTACGGAGACATCACGGCGCTGCCCAAGGTGGTGCAGGCGTTGCTGGACGCGGGCTACAACGACGCGCAGGTCACCGCGATCCTGGGCGGCAACACGGTGCGCCTGATCGAGAAGGTGCAGTCGCTGGCCGATCCGGAAGCGGTGAAGGCGGCGCTGGAGTAAGCCGGTAGCGCATCGGCCTGGGGCAGGGGCCGATGTTCGTTGCCCAACGCCAGGTCCCCACGGCCAAGGGGGCGATGTGTCGCGTCTCGCTAGGTGAAAGCCCGGCATTGCCGGGCATGATGAAGCCTGGCTGCGTTGGTGCTAAGCAAACAGCGCGTGGAACGCGCGCGCCGTGGCCACCGGATCCGGGGCGTCGAAGACGCCGCCGATCGCGGCCACAAGATCGGCGCCGGCCGCGACGGCCGGCCCAGCGTTGTCTGGCGTCAGCCCGCCGATGGCCACGCGCGGGACGCCCAGATCCCGCGTTGCGGCGAAGACCGCGGATGTAGCGCGGTGCGTGGTCGGTTTGCTGCGGCTGGCGAAGAACGCACCGAAGCTCACGTAGCTGGCGCCTTCGCGCACCGCCGCCTCGGCCAGCTCGGGCTGGTCGTAGCAAGAGGCACCGAGCAGCGCCTGCGGCCCGAGGGCGTCACGCAGGTCGGCCAGCGGGGTGTTCAGGTCCTCGCGATGCAGCCCGGCGGCGCCGATGGCCCGCGCCAGGTCGGGATCGTCGTTGACGATCAGCGGGACGCCGGCCGCCTGGCACAGCGGCAGGAGCGTGTTCGCCTGGCGCTGGCGCTGGGCGGTGTCCGCTGTCTTGTTGCGGTACTGCAGCCAGGTGACCGCGCCGCTGTCCAGCAGCGGCTGTACGCGCGTCAGCAGGGCGGTGTCGTCCAGGTCGGGCGTGATCAGGTACAGGCCACGGGGGGCGGAGGAGGGCATGGCGGCTTCCGGGGTGCGGGCGCGGCTGTGTGACAATGGAGCGCCCAGGACCTGCGATTATCCGATGAGCGAACCCGACGACACCACCTATCGCAACTGGATGTGCGTGGTCTGCGGCTTCATCTATCGCGAAGCCGATGGCCTTCCCGAGGAAGGCATCGCACCCGGCACGCGCTGGGACGACATTCCCGACACCTGGACATGCCCGGATTGCGGCGTGACCAAGGACGATTTCGAAATGGTGGAGATGGACTGAACCGGCACGCTGGTCCCCCCTTCCCCGACACTTCCGAGGACACCATGCCCGAGCTGCTCGACGCCGTCGAACTGGAAACCGGCGCCCATCCCACCTGGACCGTGCTGTGGCTGCATGGCCTGGGTGCCGACGGCAACGACTTCGCCCCGATCGTGCCCGAACTGGTGCGGCCTGGCTGGCCTGCGCTGCGCTTCGTGTTCCCGCATGCGCCGGTCAGGCCGATCACCATCAACAATGGCTTGCCGATGCGCGCCTGGTACGACATCGCCGGCATGGATTTCGCTAGTCGGGCCGATGCGGCGGGCGTGGACGAGTCCATCGTCCAGGTCGAGGCATTGCTGGCGCGCGAGGCCGAGCGCGGCATCGGGCCTGACCACGTGCTGCTGGCGGGCTTCTCGCAGGGTGGGGCGATCACCCTGGCCGCCGGCGTGCGCCGCCATGTGCCGCTGGCCGGCTTGATCGCATTGTCCACCTACCTGCCCGGCGCCGACCAGTTGGCTGGAGTCGCGGCCGAGGCCGCCAAGGCCCAGCCGATCTTCATGGGGCACGGCAGTGCGGATCCGGTGGTGATGCAGGCGTTCGGACAGCGCAGCGCCCAGGCGCTGCAGGGCGCAGGGTTCGCCGTGGACTGGCACAGCTATCCGATGGCCCATTCGGTCTGCGCCGAGGAGATCCGTGACCTCGGTGACTGGATGTCCCAGCGCCTGGGCTGAGGCAGCGGGTTCGGCTTTTTGAATCGAGCTGCGGTAGCGCAGGTGACGGGGCTCTGGGCGCAGGGCTACTATGCCTGCGAACTCGCCATTCCCCTGGCCTGAGGTGCGCATGCCCCTGACCGTGGTGGTCGCCGACGACGAGCCCCTGGCGCGTGAGCGCCTGCGTAGCCTGCTGGCGGGCCAGCCCGATGTGACCATCGTGGCCGAGGCCGGCGATGGCCTGGCCGCACTGCAGGCCTGCGCCGAGCATCGCCCGGACGTGGTGTTGCTGGACATCTCCATGCCCGGCGTGGATGGCCTGGAGGCAGCGCGGCATCTGGCCGCGTTCGATCCGCGCCCGGCGGTGGTGTTCTGCACGGCCTACGACGCGCATGCGCTGTCGGCGTTCGAAGCCGCGGCCATCGACTACCTGATGAAGCCGGTGCGCGCAGAACGCCTGGCCTCGGCGCTGGAGCGCGCCCGCACCTTCCTGGCTGGCCGCGCGTCCACGCCCGCCCCGACCAGCCAGCAGGCGCGCACGCATCTGTGCGCGCGCTTGCGCGGCAGCCTGCGCCTGATCCCGCTGGACGAGATCCACTATCTGCAGGCCGAGGAAAAGTACGTGGTGGTGCATCACGCCCGCGGCGAGGATTTGATCGAGGAATCGCTCAAATCGCTGGAGGAGGAATTCGCCAGTCGCTTCGTGCGCATCCACCGTAATTGCCTGGTGGCGCGGCACGAACTGATGGAGCTGCGTCGGGTCGACGATGGCAAGGTGCAGGCCGTCCTGCGTCATGCGCCGGCACCGCTGGAAGTCAGCCGGCGCTGTGTGCCGGCCTTGCGCGAGACCGTCAAGACGCTCTAGCCGCGCCCGGCATGAGTGATGGCCCCCCTGGCGGCCTCGCGTTGCGGCGATAATGCGCTGATGAGATCGCTGCGCATCGCCACCCGAAAGAGCGCGCTCGCCCTGTGGCAGAGCGAATACGTCGCCGAACAATTACGCCTGGCCCATCCTGGTCTGGCCGTCGAACTGGTGCCCATGAGCACGCGCGGTGACGAGGTGTTGGACCGGTCGTTGGCCGCCATCGGCGGCAAGGGTCTGTTCCTCAAGGAACTGGAACTGGCCATGCTCGACGGCCGTGCCGATTGCGCCGTGCATTCGCTCAAGGACGTGCCGATGGAGCTGGACGGGCCCTTCGCGCTGCCGGCGATCCTGCCGCGTGCCGATCCGGCCGATGCCTTCGTCTCCAACGCCTACCGCCGGCTGGACGCGCTGCCGCACGGTGCGCGCGTGGGCACCTCCTCGTTGCGCCGCCAGGCGCAGCTGCGGGCGCTGCGCCTGGACCTGCAGTTGACCGACCTGCGCGGCAACATCAATACCCGCCTGGGCAAGCTCGATGCCGGGGAGTACGACGCCATCATCCTGGCTTGCGCCGGCTTGCAACGGTTGAGCCTGGAGGCGCGCATCACCGCACGCCTGGCGGCGCCCGCGTGGCTGCCGGCACCCGCGCAGGGCGCGATCGCAGTGGAATGCCGCAGCGATGCGCCGCAGGTGCTGGCGCTGTTCGCCGCACTGGACCATGTCCCGACCCGGCGCTGCGTGGAAGCCGAGCGCGCCATGAACCGCGCCCTGCACGGCAGCTGCCACGTGCCGGTGGGCGCGTTCGCCGAAGAAGGCGTGGACGGCATGACGCTGCGCGGATTGGTCGGTTCGGCCACGCGTGGCGTGTTGGTCAAGGCCGAAGCGAGTTCGAGCAGTCTGTCGCCGGAGAATCTGGGCCATCAGGTCGCCCAGGCGCTGCTGGCCAACGGCGCCGACGCGCTGTTGGACGAACTGGGAGGCTGAGCCTCCCCCGGCGCCGGCGTGATGCTGCGCGCCTTGGAAACCCGCGTGCCTCCGCCCGCGCTACTGGTCTTGCTGGGCGCTGTGGTGCGGTGCGCGGGCCTGGCCGGTTTGGAGTTTCGCGTGGTCAGGCGGGCCCTGGCTCGGAGCCGCGCTGGGCCTGGCGGGCCTGTGGTTGAACCTGGCGCCCAAACGCCGGTTTAGCCGTGTCGGCACCACCGTCAATCCCATGCGCCCCGGATCTGCCAGCACCCTGGTGACCACCGGCCTGCACGCACGCAGCCGCAATCCGATGTACGTGGGCCAGGTTCTGGTGCTGGCCGGCTGGGGCGTGGGACTGCGCACCGGCCTGGTGGTGCACGCGCTGCTGGTGCAGGTCCTGTGGCTGACCTGGCTGCAGATCGTGCCGGAGGAGCGTGCGCTGCAGGCGCGCTTCGGCGAGGCCTACACCGCGTATCGCCAGCGCGTGCGTCGCTGGCTCTAGCCCGAGCTCCATGGGACCTGGAAAAAAGAAGACCGGCGCGGTTGCCCGGCCGGTCTGTGGGATCGCGCGTGGCGCGGCTTACTTGAAGTTGTAGACGATGTTGACCGTGGTGAGGTTGTCGGTCTTCTTGGTGCCTTCGTCGACTTCGGTGTTGTGGCGAGTTTCCAGGCCGGCCTTGAGGGCGAGCTTCTCGGTCATCGCCACCTGTAGACCAAACAGATTCTTGAGGAAGGTGTTGTCGCTGCCCGACTCGACCAGGAAGGTGTCCACCAGCGAGGTGGTCGGCGTGAGTTGCAGGCTGTAGTCGGCCAGGCCGCGGGCGATGGCCTCGTTATGGTGAACCTGCACGCCCTGGTCCTTGGACCAGCGGTAACCCGGGCCGGCTTCCAGGGTCAGGTGCTGCTTGTCGGTCTTGATGGCCTCGTAGCCATAACCGATGGCGGTCGACCACTGGTACTCGTAGCTGGTGTAGTGATCGCGCTCGTTGCGCACCGAGCCCCAGATGTAGCTGCGGTCGGAGACACGGAAGCCGCTGGTGTCGAACAACTCGTAGCGGCGCGCGGTTTCCTCGCCGTCGTCCTTGGCGTACTGGGTGCTGGCGCCGAAGGAGTGCTTCCACTGGGAGCTGCTGTAGGCGAAGTTGAGCTTGCCCACGAACGAATCATTCTCGGTGTTGCCGCGCGACATCGAAAAACCCAGCTCGCCGGTGCCGGCCCAGCCGGTGTCGTTGCCGCCGCCCACGGCGGGAACGCTGGAGGTCACGGCGGCCGTCTGGGCCAGGGCGGGCAGGGGGGCGATCATCGCCAGCAGCAGCGCAGGCACGAGGCGGTGGGGCATGGTCAGGGCTCCTTGGGTGGGGAATGCTTGGGTGGGGGGAATACATGGAGAACGAAGACGAAAAAAGCCGGTGTTCAGCCGGCTTGTCGGATGCATCTTCGGTTTTCCTACTTGAATCGCCGTGAAATAGGCCCGGATCAGCCCGACGCGACCGGCGTGTCGATCACGATGGACGGATCATTGAAACGACTGTAACGCACCGTCATCGTATAAGGCTGCCCCTGCGACTGGCCCTGATGGCGCAGCTGCAAGGGCAGACCGTCGGGACCGATCCAGTAGGTGAAGGTCACCGGCTGGTCGGTCGGGCCGTTGCGCACGAGGTACTCGCGGGCACGCACGCCATCAAGCGTCTGGCTGCCCTGCGCCTGGACCTCCAGTTCGGCATGGTGATCGTGCAGCCGCATCGGGTCGCGCCATTGCGCCACGGTGCCTTCGGGCAGCTGCATCTTGCGGGTCTGGCCCTGCGACTGCAGGTACAGCACGTCACCGATGATGACCTGAGTCCCCATGGGCATGGTCATGCGGTAGCGGTCGGGAGCCACGAAGTCCAGCGCATTGACCGTCTCGCGCGCGCCCTCCAGGGTCATCTCGGCGTGGAAGCTGCGGGCGTCCATGAAGGCTTCCATCGACTGCTCCACCCGCGCCAGGGCGGTGTCCTGGCCCGCGCCTGTTGCCTGGTCCGGCCCGGAGGTGGGCTCGGGACGCTCGGAGGCATCCTGGCAGGCGCCCAGCAGCAGGCAGGCCAGGAGGGGCAGGACGGCGGAACGCATGACGGAACTCCGGTGGGGGCAAGGGCGCAGCCCCATTTTGCGTCTTGCGCGGTGAACGTCGGCCGATGCATTCACGCCGCGCTCGGCCATAATCCCGGGCATGGACAAGATCGAACGCATCACCGCGCTGCATCGCATCCTCAAGGGGGCGCGCTACCCGGTCACCGTCAAGCGCCTGCAGGACGAACTGGGGTGCTCGCGCGCCACCGTCTACCGCGACCTGGCCTATCTGCGCGATGCGCTGATGGCGCCGGTGGAGGGCGATGGCGAGGCTGGGTTCCGTTATGCGGCCGGCGAGAGCGATCGTTTCGAACTGCCCGGGTTGTGGCTCAGTTCCGATGAGCTCTACGCCCTGGTCGCCTCGCAGCAGCTGCTGCTGCGCACCGGTGGCGGCGTGCTCGCCGGCGCGCTGGCACCCTTGCAGAAGCGCCTGGAGGGCCTGCTGGCCGACCATGCCGGCGCCGAGCGCTGGCCGGTGGAGCGGGTGCGGGTGATCCCGCATCGCGGGCGCAAGCTGGACGAGGCCGCCTTCCGCTGCGTGGCCAGCACCGTGCTGGAGCGCCGCCAGCTGAGCTTCGAGTATCGCGCCCGCTCCACCGACGAGCGCACTCGACGCATCGTCTCGCCCCAGCGCATCACCCACTACCGGGACAACTGGTATCTGGATGCCTGGGACCACGGGCGCGAGGCGCTGCGCAGCTTCGCGGTGGATCGCATCAACAACGCCCGCGCGCTGGACGAGGTCGCGCGCGAGATGGGCAAGGACGAGCTCAGCCAGCACCTGGCCTCCAGCTACGGCATCTTTTCCGGCGAACCGAAGGGCTGGGCGACCATCGTCTTCAGCCCCAAGGCCGCGCGCTGGGTCGCCGACGAGCAGTGGCATGCGCGTCAGGAAGGGCGCTTCCTGGCTGACGGGCGCTACGAGTTGAAGGTGCCCTACAGCGCCTCGCGCGAGCTGCTGATGGACGTGCTGCATTACGGTTCGGATGCCGAGATCGTCAGCCCGCCAATGCTGCGCGAGCAGGCCAAGTCGCTGCTGGAACTGGCCCTGACCAATTACGCCAGCGGCAGCTGACCGCCGGCGCGGCGCCGGTGCCGGAACCGGCGTCCGTTACCATGGGCCTGTCGTCGCCCTGTCTCACCCGCGTGCCATGCCGTCCGATGGCGCCGGGGCATGACTGCGGCCCGTCCTCTCCCCACCGAGCAACGTCCCACCGTGTCCACCGAACCCAGACCGTCGCGCTCCATCCATGTCGTCGCCGCCGCCATCACCGATGCGCGCGGACGCCTGCTGCTGGCCCGTCGCGGTGACGGGCGCGACCTGGCCGGCTTGTGGGAGTTCCCCGGCGGTAAGCGCGAGCCGGGCGAGACGCCGGAAGACACGCTGATCCGCGAGTTGCAGGAGGAGCTGGGCATCACCGTGCAGGTCGGCGCGCCGATCATGCGCGTGCCGCACCTTTATCCCGACAAGTCGCTGCTGCTGGACGTGCGCCGGGTGACCTCGTGGAAAGGCGTCCCGCGCGGGGTCGAGGGCCAGGCGCTGGCCTGGGTCGCGCAGGACAAGTTGACCCGCTATCCCATGCCCGCCGCCGACAAGCCGGTGGTGGCCGTCCTGCAGCAGCCGGACCGCTATCTGGTCACGCCCGAGCCGGGTACCGACCACGCGGCCTGGCTGGCCACGCTGGAGGTCGCGCTGGCCCAGGGCATTGGCCGTGTGCAGCTGCGTGCGCGTTCGATGGAGGCCGACCCGGCATGGCCGGCGCTGGCCGCGCAGGCCGTGGCCCTGTGCCGGCGGGCCGGTGCCGAGGTGCTGGTCAACAGCACCGCCAAGCTGGCGCGGGAACTGGGTGCTGGCCTGCACCTGCGCGGCGAACAACTCGCCCGGCTGAGTGCGCGCCCGCTGCCGGGCGGCGTACCGCTGGCGGCCTCGTGTCATTCGCTGGCCGAACTGGAGCAGGCCGAGGTGCTGGGCTGCGACTTCGTCACCCTCGGCGACCTGCACCCCACGCCAGGCCATCCTGAGCGTCCGACGCTGGACTGGGCCGGTTTTGCCGGGATGCGCGAGCGCGTGGCCCTGCCGATCTACGCGACCGGCGGCCTGGGCGTGGACGATATCGGCATCGCGCGCCAGCACGGCGCCCAGGGCGTGGCCGCGATGCGCGGCCTGTGGCCGGCGTAGGCCTAGTCACGGAAGGCGCTGGGCGCCCGGCGCACGCCTACGCGGCGGCCATCATCCGGTAGCGCGCATCCAGTTCGGTCACCGCCTGGTCGAGCTCTTCCAGGTCCCCGTCATTGCGGACGATGTCATCGGCGATCGCCAGCCGCTGTGCGTCGCTGGCCTGGGCCTGGATCATCCGCGTGGCCAGCGCTTCGTCGATCCCGTCGCGGGCCAGCAGGCGCGCCATGCGCACGTCCAATGGTGCGGTCACCACGCAGATCCGATGCAGCCAGGGATAGCGCGCGCGCCCGCCACCCTCGGCCAGCAGCGGAATCATCGCCACCGCATAGGGGCCGGCGGCCGCATGGCACTGCGCCTGGAGTCCTGCGCGTATGGCGGGGTGGACGATGGCTTCCAGGGCCTGGCGCGCCTGCGCGTCGTCGAACACGCGGCGCCGCATCGCGGCCCGATCCAGGCGGCCCTGGTCATCGAGCACGGTGTTGCCGAAGTGGTCCGCGATGGCCGCCAGCGCCGGGGTGCCGGGTTCGACCACTTCGCGGGCGATGCGGTCGGCGTCGGCCACGAAGATGCCGCGCGCGGCGAACGCGCGCTCCAGTGCGCTCTTGCCTGAGGCGATGCCGCCGGTGAGGCCGATGCAGGTTTGGCTCATGTCGGCATTATCTCCGCCGCAGCATGGAGATGGGGCTGGCGGATGCGGCCTGCTTGCCTACAGCCAGCGGCGCACCCGCGCGCAGTACTGCAGGTAGGCGGCGCCGAACTCCCGGCGCAGGCGGGCTTCCTCGAAGGGGATCAGCACGCGCTGCAGCGCCAGCAACGGCAGCGGGAGCAGTGCCAGGGCCCACGGCACCACCAGATAGCCGGCCAGGCCCACGTAGCTGAGGACCAGTGCCACGTACATCGGATTGCGGCTGAAGCGGTACGGACCGCGCAAGACCAGGCCGGAAGGCTGGCCGCCGGGCAGGATGGTCGTGCGGCGCAGCCCGAACAGGACGAAACAGACCACGGCCAGCCCCAGCGCGGCGGTGGCCAGCAGCGAGCCGGCCCACTGCATGACCAGCAGCGGCAAGTCGCGGGGCAGGGGCAGCGAGAGCACGCGCTGCAACAATGCGGCGGCGCCGAAGGCGGCCATGAAATGCAGCGGCGAGGTCAGACGCACCAGCAGGGGGGCCGTCCCACGCCGGGCACCGGCCCGCTCCATCATCCGTTCTTCCAGCACGCCCTGCGGTCTTCCCTGCTTCATCGAAGCGCCATCTTAGCCTGCATGGCGCACCACGCGGGCCGGCGGCCTGGGTGCCGCCCGTACACTGGACAGCCCCCGCTGCCGGTTGTCCGCGTCATGCCGCACCTCGTCCGCCATTTCGTCCGCGTGCTGGGCACGTGCTGTCTCGCGACCGGGCTGGCGCTGTGCGCCGCGCAGGCGCCGGCGCGCGCAGAGACGTCGGGCGGATTCGAACTGGTCGCGCTCGGCGTGCGCGGCGGCCTGGACGACAGCAACCTGTCCTCCTACCTGATCCGCGCCCAAGGCGATGCGCATTACCTGGCGCTGGATGCGGGCACGCTGCTGCCGGGCATCGACCGGGCACTGGCGCGCGGCGCCTTCGCCGATGCCGGGCCGGCCGGAGGCGACACGGCGCAGGGGCACGTGTTCCACGACCTGATCGCCGGCTATTTCATCAGTCACGCCCATCTGGACCATGTCGCCGGGCTGCTCATCGCCGCCACCGACGACACCGGGCACAAGCCGGTCTACGGCCTGCCCTCGACCCTGCAGGTGCTCAGCGAGGACTACTTCAACTGGCAGGCCTGGCCCAATTTCGGCGATCGTGGGGCCAAGCCGGCCCTTGGACGCTATCGGCTCACCGAGACCGCGCCCGGGCAGTGGTTCGACATTCCCGGCACCACGCTTTCGGCCCAGGTCCATCCGCTGTGGCACGACCGGATCACCTCCTCGATGATCCTGCTGCGCCATGGCGATGCGTATTTCGCCTATTTCGGCGACACCGGGCCGGATGCCCTGTCCGGCGGCGGTCATCGCCTGGCCGATATCTGGCAGTCGCTGGCCCCGCTGGTGCGGCGCCATGCGCTCAAGGGCTTGCTGATCGAGGCGTCCTATCCCAATGAGGTGCCCGATGCGCAGCTGTTCGGCCATCTCACCCCGGCCTGGCTGGAACGCGAGCTGGGAGCCCTGGCCGAGGCGAGCGGTGATCCGACGGCGCTCAAGGGCCTGAAGGTGCTGGTCGGACACACCAAGCCCAGCCTGAAGGCCGGGCGCGATCCGCGCAGTCAGATCGCCGCGCAGCTGCAGGCGGGCAATCGGCTCGGCGTGCACTTCATCCTGCCCACCCAGGGCCAGCAGGTCGAAATGCCCTGACGGCGCGCCTTGCGGCGGGTGGCTGTGAATGTGTCGATGCTGACACACGAAAAACGGTACGGTAACTTGCATTTTCGTAAGTAAAGTGTGAAAACGCTGTGCTGCTGTGCAGCATTCGTTGAGCGCACGCGGGACGGACGGCCGGGACGCGACAGGGACAGCGCGCCAGGCGATGACGGACACGTCCCGCAGACAACGAGGCGCTGGCGCCCTGATTGCCGTTGTCTGCCCGGACCCCTTGCATGCCCGACGCACCCGCCGCATTCCCTCTCTGCCGTGCCTGCGTGCGCCGCCGCCAGGTCTGGGTCGCATGACCCGCTGGTCCGGTTTCGCCCCCGCCGCCCATGGCAGCTCGGTCCGCACCGAACTGCTGGCTGGCTTCACCACCTTCCTGACGATGGCCTACATCGTCTTCGTCAACCCGGACATCCTGGGCGCGGCCGGCATGGACAAGGGGGCGGTGTTCGTCGCCACCTGCCTGGCCGCGGCGCTGGGTTCTGCACTGATGGGCTTGCTGGCCAACTGGCCGATCGGCCTGGCCCCGGGCATGGGGCTGAATGCCTTCTTCGCGTTCTCGGTGGTCGGCGCGATGGGGTATCCGTGGCCGCAGGCGCTGGGCCTGGTCTTCGTCTCCGGCTGCGTGTTCGTGCTGCTGACCCTGACCGGGGCGCGGCGCTGGCTGGTGGATGGCATCCCGGTGTCGCTGCGCAGCGGCATTGCCGCCGGCATCGGGCTGTTCCTGGCCTTCATCGGCCTGCAGGGGGCGGGACTGGTCGTCGACAGCCCCGCCACCCTGGTCACGCTGGGCGACCTGCACCAGGCCGAGCCGCTGCTGGCACTGGCCGGGCTGATCCTGATCGGCGTGCTGGATGCGCGGCGCGTGCGCGGCGCGATCCTCATCGGCATCCTGGCGGTCACCGGCGCCGGCCTGGCCCTGGGCAAGGTGCACTACGCCGGCATGATCTCCCTGCCGCCGAGCCTGGCCCCGACCCTGTTCAAGCTGGACATCGCGGGCGCGCTGACCCAGCACGGCGGCGTGCTCGCACTGCTGCACGTGCTGCTGGTGTTCCTGCTGGTGGAGATGTTCGATGCCACCGGCACCCTGGCCGGCGTGGCCCAGCGTGCGGGCCTGCTGGAAAGGCCGGAGCAGCGTCGGCATTTCGACCGGGCGCTGGTCGCCGACAGCACCGCCATCCTGGCCGGCTCGCTGCTGGGGACCTCTAGCACCACCGCCTACGTGGAGAGCGCCGCCGGCGTGCAGGCCGGCGGCCGCACCGGCCTGACCGCGCTGACCGTGGCCGCGCTGTTCCTGCTGGCGCTGCTGTTCTCGCCGCTGGCCGGCATGGTGCCCGCGTATGCGACCGCCCCGGCGCTGATCTACGTCGCCGGCCTGATGCTGCGCGAGCTGATCGACCTGGACTGGGGCGAGGTCACCGAGGCGATGCCGGCCTGCCTGGCGGCGCTGGCCATGCCCTTCACCTATTCCATCGCCAACGGCCTGGCCCTGGGCTTTGTCAGCTACGCGCTGCTCAAGCTGGGCACCGGCCGCTGGCGTGGCGTGCATGTGGCGACCTGGGTGGTGGCCGCGCTGTTCGTCCTGCGTTTCGCGCTGTAGCGCACCTGTGCCCGCGCCGATGGCGTTGGCTTTTTCGCAAGCAAACTCAAGAGGTCTGGATCCACGTGGTAGGCAGCAAGGCAATCTGGGGTGTGGTGTTGGGCGCGGCGCTGGCCGGCCCGGCGTGGGCCGCCGACGGTAGCGGCGCGATGTCCACCCGCGAGGCACAGGTCGCCGCGCGGATGCAGGCGGTCGCCGGCAACGGCGCGCAGCTGCGCGCCTTCCTGCAGGCCATGCCCAAGGGCGGCGACCTGCACAACCATCTGGGTGGCAGCGTCTACGCCGAGGACTTCCTCAAGTGGGCCGCGCAGGACGATGCCTGCATCAGCGTGGCCGACCACGCGCTGGTGATGCCGCCGTGCGGAGACGGCCAGGTGCCGGCCAAGGGCCTGGACGCGCGCGACCCGGCCTTCTATGCCGAGACGGTTGACGCGCTGTCGATGCGCAACTACATCCCCGGCCATCCGGCGGCCTCGGGACACGACCAGTTCTTCAGCACCTTCGGGCGCTTCAGTGGGCTGGAAGATCGTCGTGCCGAGGCAGTGGCCGTGACCCTGGAACAGGCCGCGCGCGACCACGTGTCCTACGTGGAGCTCATCGCCAATCCCGCCCAGTCCAAGACCTTGGGTGGCAAGGCCGGCGCACTGGCCTGGAACGGCCAGGATTTCGCCGCCGACCTAGCGCGGCTGCAGGCCGAGCTGCCGGCGCTGGTGGAACAGGCGCGGGCGTCCTTCGCCGAACTCGATGCGCGCGTGCGCCAACTCCTGCGCTGCGGCCAGGCCGATGCCAGTCCGGGCTGCCAGGTCGGCTACCGCTACCAGCCCTACGTGCTGCGCGTGCTGCCACCGCCGGTGGTGTTCGGCCAGATGGTCATGGGCTACGCGCTGGTCCAGGCCGATCCGCAGCGTTTTGCCGCGCTCAACATCGTCGCGCCCGAGGACAACCCGGTCGCGCTACGCGACTACCGCCTGCACATGGACATGTTCCGGTTCCTGTCCGGGCGTTACCCGCAGGTGCCGCTGAGCCTGCATGCCGGTGAACTGACCCTGGGCCTGGTGCCGCCGGCGGACCTGCGCTTCCACATCCGCGATGCCGTCGACGCGGGCGCCCGGCGCATCGGTCACGGCGTGGACATCGGCTACGAGGATGATGCCGCCGGCCTGCTGCGGGAGATGAAGGACCGGCATGTCGCGGTGGAGATCAACCTGTCCAGCAACGACGGGATCCTGGGCGTGAAGGGCACCGAGCATCCGCTGCACATGTACCTGGATGCCGGCGTGCCGGTGGTGCTGTCCACCGATGACGAAGGCGTCTCGCGCAGCGACATGACCCACGAATACCAGCGTGCGGTCACCGAGCAGGGTGTGGACTACGCCACGCTCAAGCAGATCGCGCGCAACGGCCTGACCTACGCCTTCATCCCCGGCCAGAGCCTGTGGGCGGCCGACGGCCGCACGCCAGGCGAGGCCTGCGCGGCCTCGCTGGCCGCCGGGCGCACCGATGCCGGCTGCGCCGCGCTGTTGAAGCAGAGCGAGAAGGCCCGCCGCCAGTGGCAGCTGGAGCGCGACCTGGCCGCCTTCGAGACCGCGCAGCTGCGGGAGGCCCGCTGATGGGGCGTCCCCACGGCCTGCTTGCCGGTGCGCTGTGGCTGCTCTCCATGCTGGCCACGCTGCCGGCGCGGGCGGGCGACAAGCAGCTGGTGATCCTGGACGATGACCTGGATGGCTTTGCCCCGGCCCAGGTGATGGCGCTGCAAGCGCCGGACGTGCAGGTGCTGGGCCTGACCACCGTCAGCGGCAACGTCTGGGCCAACGAGGCCACCGCCCATGCCCGGCGCATGCTGGAAATCACCGGCCATCCCGAGGTGCCGGCGGTGCAGGGGGCGATCGATCCGCTGGTCAACACCGAGGCCGAGACCGAGCGCTGGGAAGCGCTGTACGGCAAGCTGGTGTGGAAGGGCGCGTGGATGAAGCACTGGGTCGAGCCGAACTTCCAGGGCGACCCCGCCTACCACGGCCCCGACGTGGTTCCGGACCTGAAGCTGGGCAACCCAAGCGTGGTCAAGGCCGCCGCCGAACCTGCGGCGATGTTCCTGCTGCGCATGGTCCACGCCCATCCCGGGCAGGTCACCATCATCGCCACCGGGCCGCTGACCAACCTGGCCCTGGCCCAGCGCCTGGACCCGCAGTTCGCCTCGCTGGCCAAGCAACTGGTGTACATGGGCGGCTCGCTGGAGCCACGGCAGGCGCGTGACAGCGCGGCGGCCAGGCAGTTCGCGCGCGAATTCGTCAACACGCCGCGGCGCGAGTTCAACATCCGCTTCGACCCGGAAGCGGCCAGCATCGTGATGCGCGCGCCGTGGAAGAAGATCGTGATGGTGCCGGTCGATCCGTCCACCGCCACCGAAGTCACGCCCGACCTGCTGGCGCGCATGCGCGATGCAAAGACGCCGATCGCCAAGGCCCTGGCGAGCCGCGCCACCGGCTTTCCGCTGTGGGACGAGCTGGCCGTGGCGGTGTGGCTGGATCCATCGCTGATTACCGAGTCCGAGCAGCTGATGGTCGACACCAACATCGACCACGGCCCCGGCTACGGCGACATCCTGTCCTGGAGCCCACCCTACGCACCGGACCTGGGCGAGCAGCGCCAGACGGTGGTCCGCCAGATCGACGTGCCCCGCTTCGAGGCCTTGATGGCGCGCCTGCTCACCCGGCCGCAGCCACCGGCCGTGGGAGCCGCGGTGCCGTGAATCCTGTCCTCTCCTCTCTGGGCACACCCGTGTCCACCCTTCGCTTTGCAGGAATTCCGATGTCGTGGTCGATGTTCCGCCGTGGCCTGGCCATGGCTGTCCTGGCGTTGGTCGCAGCGCTGCTCCAGGCCGCCGAGCCGCCGGTGCCGGCGCAGGTCCAACCCAGCGCCCGCATCCCGGTGAAGATGGTGGTGGTCGCCAACTTCGAGAACGGCCAGGACACCGGCGACAAGCCCGGCGAGTACCAGTTCTGGGTCGAGCGCGAGCACCTGGACCAGACCATCGCCGTGCGCGGCGCCGAGCATCCGATCCGGCGCAACGCCGATGGCCTGTACGGGCTGATGCTCGGGGACATGGACGCGTTCGTGATCGACCCGCGCTTCGATCTGACCCACACCTACTGGCTGTTCACCGGCATCTCCGGTGGCGACCCGAACCTGGTCTCGGTTGGCAGCGCGGCGTGGGCACGCTGGGTGGTCAATGGCGACCAGTTGCGCGAGTTCGACGACCGCCAGATTCCCAAGGGCTGGCCCTACGGTCTGTTCGCCATCGGCGCGATGAAGCCCAACGCCCTGCCCACCGATCCCAACGGGTTTGGCAGCGTGGAAAGCCCCGAGCAGCTGGGCATGGCCTACACGCTCAACCCCGCGCTGGTGCAGTGGGCCTACGCCCTGACCCGCGACGTGAAGATCCCCGACACCGCCGCGCTGGCCGCGCGGCGCAAGGCCTGGGTGGGCTTCCCCAACGCGCAGCGGCCTCCGCGCGTGATCCTGGGCGAGACCCTGGGCTCCAAGCGCTACTGGCATGGCGCCATGCGCAACCAGTGGGCGCAGGACTGGGTGAAGCTGTGGACCGGCGGCAAGGGGCGCTTTGCCATGACCAACATGGAAAGCCAGAACGCCGCGCAGCGGATCAAGCGCTACGGCCAGATGGGCCTGGTCGATCCCCAGCGTGTCCTGGTGCTGCGCACCGCGAGCAACCCCTCGATGCCACCGCCGGGCCAGGATCCGCTGGCGACCATCGGCGATGAGACGCCCGGCCAGGTCGCCGCCTACGAAGCCAACTACCGCGTGGGCGTGCCGGTGGTGCACCAGCTCCTGCAGCACTGGGAGCAGTACCGCGACGTCCCGCCCGGCGCGGCCATGCAGGCGAAGTAAAGCAGGAGTTTTCAGCAGTTCTGGCCCATGGAATGGCCCACAGGGCGCACCGCATGAAGGCACCGGACGCAGCGCCGGTGCGACAGGCGGGAGGCCGACATTTCCATCGCTCCAACCCTTCCCCACACAGGCAATCCCCACATGAACAAAGGCATCCTGACCCTCGCCGTGACGGCCGCGCTGTATGCGACCGCTGGTGTCGCCTTCGCCCAGGAAGCGACGGGCGACGAGAGCGCCCAGCGCTCCAGCGTCACCACCACCTCCAACACCACCAACTCCAATGCCACCCAGCGCGCGCGCCAGCTGGACACGGTGAAGGTCTCCGGCACCACGCTGTCGCTGGGTGGCGGCAACATGCAGATCCAGGACGCGCCCAAGGCGGTGTCCACCATCGGCCGCGAAGCCATCCTCAAGACCGCGCCGGGCGCCAACTTCACCCAGATGCTGACCAGTATCCCGGGCGCGGTCTCGGCCACCAACGACGTGACCGGCCTGAACGACGGTAACTTCACCGTGCGTGGCTTCCCGGCCGACGAAGTCGGCGTGACCGTCAACGGCGTGCCGATCAACGACTCGGGCAACTACAAGATGTACGCCACCGAGTACGGCGACACCGAGAACATGGGCGACATCACCGTCGAGCAGGGCTACCCCAGCGTGACCTCGCCGGTGATCGGCGCGGCCGGCGGCAACATCGCCTGGGTGACGGTCGATCCGACCCACGATGCCGGTCTGGACTTCAGCCAGAGCTTCGGCAGCAACAACTACAAGCGCACCTTCCTGCGCTACAACACCGGCGACACCGGTCCGGTGCGTTCGTGGATCTCCTACTCCAACAACCAGACCGACCTGTGGCGCGGTGCCGGCCAGTCCAAGGTCACCAAGATCGACGCCAAGTCGGTATGGACCATGAACGACGGCGATTCGATCACCGGCTCGGTGCAGTACAACCGCGAGGTCAAGAACAACTACCGCAACCTGACCAAGGCGCAGATCGCCGCCAACGGTTACCACTACGGCTATACCGAGTCCTACGAGTCGGCCAATGCGGGCGACTGGGTGGGCACCGAGGTCAATCCGTTCCGCAGCTGGATCGCCAGCCTGGACGGGGAGTTCACCCTCAATGACAGCCTGCACCTGTCGGTGGTGCCGTACATGGTCTATGGCTACGGCGGCGGCAGCTACGGCTTCGCCAACACCTACGTGTTCTTCACCTCCGACACCTACCGCCCGGGCATCCACGTCAAGTTCAAGCAGGACTTCGGCATGAACGACAGCCTGGAGTTCGGCTTCCTGGCCGAGCGCCCGCGTCAGCAGGGCTCCAACGTCTATCTGCCGGCCGACGATCAGGGCAATCCGGCCGACATCTGGGGCCACGACAGCCAGTACTACTCGCACAACGCCAACGGTACCCCGCGGGTGGCGTATCGCTTCTACTCGACGACCCCGACCTATCGCGTGTTCGCGACCAATACCTGGACGCCCAACGACCAGTGGACCATCACCGCCGGCGGCGCCTACACCTGGGTCAAGCGTGAAGGCTGGTATTCGACCTGGCCGGGTGCGGAAAACGGCATCAGCCTGACCTCACCCGCGTCCAGCACGCTCTATGCGTCCGGCTCGCACACCTACAAGAAGTTCACCCCGTCAGTGGGCGTGAAGTTCCAGGCCAACGAGCAGAACCAGTTCTTCGCCGGCGTCGGCCAGGCCTATCGCGCCCCGATCAACACCGCGGCGCTGTATGACTTCTGGAACGCCGCCTACGCCAACGCCATCGGTGGCCAGACCTCGCTCAGCGATGCCGAGCCGGAGCAGTCGCTGACCGCCGACATCGGCTGGCGCTTCTACGGTGACAGCCTGAGCGCGGTGGTCGACCTGTATGCGACCAACTTCGACCACAAGCAGTTCAGCGGCTCGGACCCGGTGACCCGTGCGCCGGTGTACTACCAGCTGGGCAGCACCCAGATGCGCGGCGTCAACACCGAGCTGAGCTACAAGTTCGACGACAACTGGTCGGTGTACGCATCCTATGCGTACAACAAGAACGAGATGAAGAGCGACGTCACCCTCGGCACCACGACCTACGCCACCGACGGCAAGACCATGGTTAACGCCCCCAAGAACGTCGGCTACGCCTCGGTCAACTTCACCGACGCGGCCTTCTGGGCCAGCCTGAGCGTCAACGCGCAGAGCAAGATCTGGGGCACGTTCCTCAACTACGACGGGTCCGATGCCGGTGGCTTCGCGGTGGTCAACCTCAACGGCGGTTACAACTTCCAGGACTTCGGTGGCCTGCACAAGCCGTACGTGAAGGTGAACCTGTACAACCTGGGCGACCGCAAGGCGCTGACCTATTCGTCGACGACCTCGCTGAGCACCAGCGCGGCGGCGGCTTCCTGGCAGCTGCTGCAGGACCGCACGGTCATGGTGACCTTCGGCGGTTCGTTCGACCTGTAAGCCCGTTGTCCCGCACGGCCCGGCGTGGCGGCTTCGATCGCCGCCCGGACCCTGCACCGCCACGGCCCGGTGTCTCCGGGACGTGGCGCGTATTCCTCGTCGATGCCTGCCGTCCATCGCGTCCGCGCGTCGTGGTCGACAGGCATCGCTTTATCCAAGTTCGACGTCACCGGAGCGTGCGCATGTCCCGTCCCACCCAGCTCATCTGCCTGCTGGCCCTGTTGGCCGCGGCGATCATGCCGGCCTGCGCGGCGCCGCTGGCGCTCAAGGTCATGGTGATCACCATGTTCGGGCCGGAAGCCGCGCCGTGGCGCGAGGCGGAAAGCTTCACCCGGCATGTCGAGGTCGCCGGGCTGTCGCCGCGCTACCCGCAGGTCGATTGCACGGATGCCGGCCTGTGCCTGGTCACCACCGACATAGGCAAGGCCAACGCGGCCAGCACGCTCACGGCCCTGGTGGTCTCGCCGGACTTCGACCTGCGCCAGACCTACTTCCTGATCGCGGGCATCGGCGGCGTCGATCCGGACGATGCCACGCTGGGTTCGGCCCTGTGGGCGCGCTATGCGATCGACGGTGGCCTGGTGCACCTGGTCGATCCGCGCCAGCAGCCCGCCGGCTGGTCCTCCAACGTCCTGATGCTGGGGGCCAACGCACCGGGGCAGAAGAGCACCTGGAGGACTGACAACGAATTGTTCCAGCTCGACGAAGCGCTGCTGCAGAAGGCCTATGCGCTCAGCGCCCAGGTCCCGCTGGAAGACAGCGAGGTGGCCAAGGCCTACCGCCAGCGCTATCCGCAAACCGCCGCGCACAGTTCACCGGGGGTTGGCATCTGCGACACGCTGACCGGCGACACCTATTGGCATGGCAGCCTCATCGCGCAGGCCTTGCAGGCTTACGTGCAGCTGACTACCGAGGGCAAGGGCAACTACTGCACCACGCAGATGGAGGACAATGCCACGCTGACCGCGCTCAAGCGGGGTGCCGAGGCCGGCAAGCTGCGGTTCGACCGCATCGCGCTGCTGCGCACGGCCTCCAACTTCGACCGCGAGGCGCCCGGGCAGGAGGTCGGGGCGTCGTTGTCAGCCAAATCGGGCGGCTTCCTGCCAGCCACCCACAATGCCTACCGTGTTGGGCACGCGCTGGTCGCCGACATCCTCGCGCGCTGGGATGTCTGGGCGCGGGGCGTGCCGAAGGAGTGATTCCCTGATGCGCCCGTTGCGTCCCATCCTGTTGTCCTGTTTCACCTTGGCGTTGTTGACCCCGTTGGCCGATGCCTGGGCACAGGCCCGATTGAGTCAGCGCCCGCTGATCGTGGCCCATCGCGGCCGGGCTTCGGCCGACCAGCCCGAGAACAGCCTGGCCCAGATGCAGCAGGTCGCCGGCCTCAAGGTCGCCGTGGAGATGGACCTGGCCAGCAGCCGCGATGGCGTGCTCTACCTGCTGCACGACGACACCCTGGACCGCACCACCGATGGTCACGGGCCGATCGGTGCGCAGGACAGCACCGCCCTGGACGCGCTGCACCTCAAGGACGGCAAGGGTCAGGTGACCGCGCAGTCGCTGCCGCGTCTGACCCAGGTGCTGGACTGGGCCGCCGGTGTCCCGGACGTGCTGCTGATGCTGGACCTCAAGGGCACGCCGGTGTCCAAGGTCGCCCCGTTGCTGCAGGCGCGCCAGCTCGCTGGCCGCACGATCCTGCTGGCCTTCGATCGGCCCCATGCGATCGAGGCCTTGCGTCATGCCAACGGTGCCATGGTCTCGGTCCTGGTCAACACCGGCTCGGACATCGCCTACTACCAGCGCATCGCCGCGGGCCGTCCCCTGGCGATGTATGTCCCGCAGGGAGCCAAGTCCTCGCGCTATGCCGACGCGCATGACGCCGGGGCGGTGGTCATCAGCGACGTGAACCAGGACGCCCTGACCGGCACCGACATCCTCGCCGATCAGGTCGCCAAGGACGGTTGCCGGGCCTACCTGGACTATGTGGGCAAGTACCACATCGATGCGCTGGTGACCAATCGTCCGACCTGCGCGGCCGAGCCGCTCAAGTAGCGGATGTCCTCCAGTACGACCGCAGACGGGCCGCGCGATGCGGCCCGTCTGCGTTTGGGAAGTGTTGCCGTGGACTACGGCAGGCCGGCCAGCCAGTCGTCGTCGCTGCCATCGTTGACGTCGGCGAACAGCGGCGTGGAGAAGTAGCGCTCGCCGGTGTCGGGCAGCATGGCCAGGATCACCGAGCCATCCACCGCCTTTTCGGCGATATCCAGCGCGCTGGCCAGCGTCGCTCCAGAAGAGATCCCGACGAAGATGCCTTCCTCGGCCGCCAACCGGCGCGAGGTTTCGATTGCGCGCGTATCGTCCACGGTTACCAGCTCGTCGTAGACCTCGCGATTGAGCACCTCGGGGATGAAGTCCGGGGTCCAGCCCTGGATCTTGTGCGGCTTCCATTCGTCGCCCTTGAGCAGGGCGGCGCCAGCCGGCTCGGTGGCGATGATCTTGGTCTCCGGGCGCGCGGCCTTGAGCACTTCGCCCACGCCGGTCAGGGTGCCACCGGTGCCCCAGCCGCTGACGAAGAAGTCCAGCCGCTGGCCGGCGAAGTCGCGCAGGATTTCCGGCGCGGTGGTGTTGCGGTGATAGGCCGGGTTGGCCGGGTTGGTGAACTGGCTGGCGAGGAACCAGCCGTGCTTGTCGGCCAGCTCCTTGGCCTTCTTGACCATGCCACTCCCGCGCTCGGCGGCCGGGGTGAGGATGACCTTGGCCCCGTAAGCGCGCATCAGCTTGCGGCGCTCGACCGAGAAGGTCTCGGTCATGGTGGCCACGAACTTGTAGCCGCGCGCGGCACAGACCATCGCCAGGGCCACGCCGGTATTGCCCGAGGTCGCCTCGACCACGGTATCGCCGGGCTTGATCAGCCCGCGCGCCTCGGCGTCCAGGATGATCGCCAGGGCCAGGCGATCCTTGACCGAGCCGCCCGGGTTGAAGGACTCGACCTTGACGTAGACGGTCTTGCCAGCAGGAGCCAGGCGCTTGAGCTTGACCACCGGGGTGCGGCCGATGGTGTCCAGGATGTTGTCGTAGATGGCCATGCGAAACGGTCTCCGTTGCGAAGCGTGGAATCAGGCGGCGCGCGACAGGGCAGGCGCGTCGATGTTGGAAGGGGAGCCGGGGGCCGCCAGCGGCGCGGCGCCGTACCAATGCAGGGTGTAGGCCAGCGCGGCGACTTCACCGAGGATCAGCAGCGCGGGCGAATGCACGTCGAACGCACGCGCGGTGTCGGGCAGGTCGGCCAGGGTCCCGGTGACCACCCGCTGCTCGCGGCGCGAGCCGTTTTCCACCAGCGCAAACGGGGTGGTCGCGGCGCGGCCGTGGGCGATGAGCTGGTCGCGGAAGGTCGCCAGTCCCGCCACGCCCATGTACACGGCCAGGGTCTGGCGCTCCTGCGCCAGCGCCTGCCAGTCCAGGGTGTCCATCGAGTCCTTGCAGTGGGCGGTGACCAGGCGCACGGCCTGGGCATGGTCGCGATGGGTCAGCGGAATGCCCGAATACGCCGCGCAGGCCAGCGCGGCGGTAATGCCGGGCACCACTTCGAATGGCACCCCGTGCGCCTTGAGCACCTGCAGCTCCTCGCCACCGCGGCCGAACACGAACGGATCACCGCCCTTGAGCCGCACCACGCGCTTGCCGGCACGGGCGTGTTCGAGCATCAGGGCGTGGATGTCCTCCTGGCGGGTGCTGTGGCCTCGGGCCGATTTGCCGACCTCGATGCGGGTGGCGTCGCGACGCGCCATCGCCAGGACATCGGCACTGACCAGGCGGTCGTGCAGGATCACGTCGGCCTCGTTCATCGCGCGCAGGGCATTGAGGGTTAGCAGGCCGGCATCGCCGGGGCCAGCGCCCACCAGGGTCACCGTGCCGACGGCGGGCGCGGCGGCGGCGCTGACCAGGGCCTGGTCGAACGCGGCCTGCGCGGCGGCGTCCTGGCGCTGGCGCAGCAGGCGCGGCACCGCGCCAGCCAACAGCTGCTCGAAGAATCGTCGGCGCGCGCCCATCTCCGGGAAACGTGCGCGGATGCGCGTGCGCTGGCGGCCCAGCAGCGATACCAGCGCGCCCCACGAGTCGTCCAGCAGGGTTTCCAGCTGGCGGCGGATGTGGCGCGCCACCATCGGCGCATGGCCGCCGCTGGAGATGGCGATCTGCAGGTCGCCGCGTTCGACGATGGCCGGGACCTGGAAGCTGGACAACTCGGCGTCGTCGACCACGTTGGCCAGCAGGCGGCGGGCCTCGGCTTCGGCCGCCACCGCGCGATTGACGGACCCATCGTCGGTGGCGGCGATCACCAGCCACACCGCGTCCAGCCAGTCCGGGGTGAAGTCGCCGCGCTGCCAGGCGATGCGGCCTTCTGCGGCCCATTGCGCCAGGCGTGGGGTGAGCGCGGGCGCGCCGACGCGGGGCAGGGCGCCGGCGTGCAGCAGGGCCTCGATCTTGCGTTCGGCCACCGCACCCCCGCCGACCACGCGCACGGCGCGGCCACGCAGGTCGGCGAACAGGGGAAACAGGGCAGCGCTCACGGGCAGGGCGTCGGAGGGTCCGGGGGCACGACGCTACGCGCGGCCCATGACCATCGGAAATGACTTGCCGCTGCGTTCAGATAACCCTACGTTATAAGCGCGTCCGGCCTGAGCACGTAGAGTCGACATCCCTTTCCCATCCGCGCCGGCGGACCGCGCGAGCCCTCCCGATGACCCTGACCCAGCTGCGCTACCTGGTCGCCATCGCCGATGCGGAGTTCAACATCACGGTGGCCGCCGCGCGTGTGCACGCCACTCAGCCCGGGCTGTCCAAGCAGCTCAAGCAACTGGAGGACGAGCTGGGCTTCCTGCTGTTCGTGCGCAAGGGACGCAGCCTGGAGTCGGTGACCCCGGCCGGCGAGGAAGTCATCCAGCGCGCGCGCCTGGTCCTGGCCGAAGCCAACAACATCCGCACCTACGCGGCCAACCAGCGCCGTGAGAGCCAGGGCCAGCTGGTCCTGGCCACCACCCATACCCAGTCGCGCTTCGTCCTGCCCCACGCGGTGGCGCAGATCAAGCGCGCCTATCCGCAGGTCAGCGTGCACCTGCAGCAGGCGGCCGAGTCCGATGCGTTGGACCTGCTGGGGCGTGGGGATGCCGACATGGCGGTGATCAGTACCTCCGGCGACGTGCCGCCGGCCGGGCTGGCCGTCCCGCTGTACCGCTGGCGGCGTCTGGTGGTGGTGCCGCGCGGCCACGCGCTGGATCGCAAGGGCGCGCCCGCGCCGGACCTGGCGACCCTGGCGGCGCAGCCGCTGATCAGCTACGAATCCTCCACCCGACCCGGCTCGTCCCTGCAGCGGGCCTTCGCCGAGGCCGGACTGGAACCGGACATCGCCCTGACCGCGCTGGACGCGGATCTGATCAAGACCTACGTGCGCACCGGCATGGGCGTGGGCCTGCTGGCGGAGATGGCGGTCAGCACCGGCGATACCGACCTGCGCGCCTGGCCGGCACCGAAGGAGATCAGCGAGTGCATCGCCTGGGCCGTGCTGCCGCGCGAACGCGTCCTGCGCGACTACGCGCTGGACCTGGTCAACGTGCTCGCCCCGCAGATCGACAAGCGCGATCTGCGTCAGGTGATGGACGGCAATCGGGAGCCTGACTGGCCGGTGCCGCCCACCTGGGAATCGCTCACCCAGACCATCACCAGCTGAGTGCGGCGAAATTGGGGCGGCGGCAAACGCGCGCGTCGCGGTCTTCCTCGCCGTGGACTGCTGCGTCGCCGCGTGGCCGGAGGGGGGGCTTGCCGGTACGCTCGGAGCCCCCGCGTCCACGCAACAGTCCACGAGGAGGCCAACGTGCCCAAGTACGTGATCGAACGTGACATTCCCGGCGCGGGGACGCTGACCGCCGCCGATCTCAGCGGCATTTCCCAGCAATCCTGCGGTGTGCTGCGCGAGATGGGCCCGCAGATCCAGTGGGTCCAGAGCTACGTGACAGACGACAAGATCTATTGCGTCTACATTGCGCCCGATGAGGCCAGCGTGCGCGAACATGCGGCCAAGGGGGGATTCCCGGCCAACTCGGTGGCGCAGGTGCGCACCATGATCGATCCCACCACCGCCGAAGCCTGACCCCCCACGATCCTAAGTGGCGCTCCGTGTCACGCCCCCGGGGCTTTGCCTGGCTCAGGCGCGCGGGATGCTCACACTGAAACGGCTGCCACGGCCCTTGCGCGTGGTCAGGTGGACTTCGCAGCCCAGGGTCTGGGCGGTGCGGCTGACGATCCACAGGCCCAGGCCCAGTCCGTCGCTGGTCGGATCGCCCTGGCGGAAGGCATTGAAGATTTCCCGCGTGGTCTGCGCATCCATGCCCTCGCCGGTATCCAGCACTTCCAGCAGGACCTGATCGCCACGTCGACGGCAGCCAACCAGCACCTTGCCGGTGGCGGTGTACTTGATCGCATTGCCCACCAGGTTGCCGATCACCGTGGCCAGCAGCGTGGGGTGGCTGCGTACGCGCAGGTCCGTGTGGACCGCGTGCAGTGCCAGTCCGCGCTGCTCGGCCTGGCGGCGCCAGGTTTCCAGTACCGGCGCAAGCACTTGGGCGATCGGGAACTCGGTCATGCGCGGCGAGGTTCCCGAGCCTCCCGCCGCCGCCATGGTGGCCAACTGCTCGAAGTCCTTGGCGATACCAGCGAGGGACTGCTTGGCGCTTTCCAGCTGCGCGGCCAACGGTGGCTCGACACTGCGACGGACCTTCTCGATCGTGTAGGAGGCCGCGCGCAGCGGTGTCTTCAGGTCGTGCCCGGCGATGGCCATCAGCCGGCCACGGTAATGCGCCGCTTCCTGCGCATAGGCCAGGGTACGGCGCAGTTCCAGCTGGGCCATGGCCTGCCGTGTCAACGCGGTCAGCGCCTCGCGCTGGGCGTCCGAAAGCCGTCGCGGCTGGGTGTCGAGCACGCAGACGGTCCCCAGTGGCAATCCATCCGAAGTCTTGAGCAGCGCACCGGCGTAGAAGCGCAGGTGCGGGTCGCCGGTGACCAGTGGATTGCGGACGAAGCGTGGGTCTTCCAGCGTGTCCTCGACCACGAACAGCGCGTCCTGCGCGATCGCATGGGCGCAGATCGAAGAGGTCCTTGGTGTCTGCGGCGCTTCCAATCCCACTCGGCTCTTGAACCATTGCCGGTCGTGGTCGACCAGACTGACCAGCGCCATGGGTGTGCCGCAGATCAGCGCGGCGATACGGGTGATGTCGTCGAAGGCCGGCTCGCTTGGCGTATCCAGGATCCGGTAGCTGCGCAAGGCTTCCAGGCGCAGGCTTTCAGAAGTTGGCGTCGGTGTCTCGGCGATGGCCTCGGGGGCAGGCTCTGGGTTCGTCGAATCCATGGTCACAAGGGGCGCCGGAAAAGCGGGGCCGCGAGCTTAAGCCACCGGCGCATGCGGCGACGTCAATGGCGTTCGAAGAGCGACCCGACCTGGACCATGGTCTAGACTGCGCGCCATGCTGCGTCACCGTCGCCTCCTGCTCGCCATGCACCGGCTCGCCCTGATAGGTGTGCTGATGATGGCCATCGCGCCAGCGGTGAGCCGTTGGATGCAGTGGCACGGCGCGCAGGCGCATGTCGCGCACCTGGTGGAACTGTGCACGGGGCAGGGCCTGCGGCTGGTCGATCTGGATCACCCTTCCGATGGCGCGCGCGCGCCGGCCGTGGCGATGGAGCACGCGGGCATAGACCACGGCGACGGCATGCCCATGCCAGCCGGGCACGACGGCGCGGCCTGTGACTACTGTGTGCTGGCGGCCAACCTGCTGCCCTTCGTGCTGCTGGCGCTGATCCTGCCGCCGCTGCAGCCCGCGTCACGTGCGCTTCCCTTGCACCATGTTCTGCCGCGCCTGCACGCGGCCTGGCCGGCCCACGCCGCGCGCGGCCCACCGCTCCACGCCTGACACACGCCGTTCTTGATCCGCTGCCGGCCTCGCGTGGGCCAGCGGCGGCCACTCCGTGTTCGCTGGAGCTTTATTCCGTGGAATCCTTCCGTTTGCCGCCCGGTCGGGCGGTATCGTGGCGTCGTGCGCCGACGCGACCGTTCTGCCTCGCCCTGGCCTTGCTGGCCTGCACCGGCCAAGCCGCCGCCCTGGAGCAGGACGATGCCGTGCTCACCCTGGGCCAAGTGCAGGTCCAGGCCGCAAGCCGCGGCGCCTTGCCTGCGCACAAGGTCATCACTTCGGTCGATGTGGTCGGTGCCGACCAGGTGCGCGACCAGCATGTGGACAACACCTGGGAGTTGTTCGGCAAGGTGCCGGGCATGCAGCTCACCCCGTTCCGCATGGGCACGGTGGGGGGCAGCTTCTCGTTCCGCGGGTTCAATGCCGAGGGGCGCATCAACGCGGTCAAGCTGCTGATCGATGGCATCCCCGGCAACGACAACGCCGGCGCCATGCCCTACCTGGACGCGGTGATGTCCGGCGACATCGCCGCCATCGAAGTCGTGCGCGGCACCAACGATGCGCGTTACGGGCTCAACGCCATCGCCGGCGACGTCAATCTGGTCACCCGCACCGGCGGCAACGACGGACGGCTGGATGTCACCCTCGGCAGTTACGGCACGCGCGAGGTGCAGCTGTCCAAGGGTGTCGAATCCGGGCCCTGGACGCAGAACTACTTCCTGGGCTGGCGTGATTCGGACGGCTACCGGGACCATGCCGACGCGGTAAAGCGCAACTTCGCCGCCAAGTGGGGTTACAACGCACAGGACGATCGCTGGCGCGCGTTGCTGAGCACGCGCTACTACCACAACGCTGCGCGCGAGCCGGGTTACTTCAGCACCTATGCGCTGGCGAAGGCCACCCCGCGCGACGCGGTGTCCTACGCGGCGGCCGACGGCGGGCAGCGCCAGACTGCGCAGACCGCGCTGCACCTGGACGGTCGCCTTGGTCAGGCCTGGACCTGGAGCGGCAAGGCCTACGTCAACCGCTACACCAATGCGCGGTTCGTGCGCTTCTCGCAGGCCGGCAGCCAGCAGGAGCGCGACAACGACGAGACCCAGCGGGGCCTGCTCGCGACTGCGACCTGGAGCCCGAGCGGCATGTTCGCGCTGGAAGGCGGCGCGGACGCACAATGGCAGGACAACACCGCGCGGCGCTGGCGGACCGCGTCACAGGCCCGCCTGGCGCTGACCCGCGACTGGGATTACACGCTCGACACGCGTGGCGCCTATCTGCAGGCGGTGTTGCAGCCGCTCGAAGGGCTCAAGCTGGTGCCGGCATATCGCATCGACCGTGTCGACGGCGCCCTGCACGACCGCATCACCGGCCTGCGCTACGACACCTACGGCTACGGGACCATCCGCCAACCCAAGTTCAGCGCCTCGTATGCGTTGAACGAGGCCACGACGGCCTACGCCAACTGGGGTCGCACCTTCCAGATCGGAGCCGGCGATGGTGCGTATCGCACCACCGTCCACGATCTCGGTCCGTCGATCAACGATGGCTGGGAAGCGGGCTTCAAGCTGGTGCCGACGCCGTGGCTGAGCGGGCGAGTGGCGTACTGGGAACAGCGGGCCTCCGGGGAAGTGGCCACCATGCTGGGCGCCACCGGCACCGGCAGCGATGTCACCAACGTCGGCCGCACCCTGCGGCGTGGCTGGGATGTGCAGGCCAACCTGCAGCCGGGGCAACGCTGGAGCGCCTGGTTCGCCTATTCGCGGCAGAAGGCCACGGTGGCCGAGGCCGCACCGGATGCGCCGCTGACCGAGGGCCGTCAGATCGAGAACGTGCCGCGCTGGCTGGCGAGCGCCGGCGTGGACTGGCAGGTCACCGATCGGGTGAAGCTCAGCGCCTGGGGCAACGGCCAGGGCGACTATTATCTCGAACGCACCAACACGCTGGGCCGCTACGGCAGCTACGCGCTGGCCAACCTCGGCGCGACCTGGACGCTGGACGCGCGCAACGAAGTCTCGCTGCAGCTGAAGAACGTCACTGATCGCTTCTACGTCTACGCGTGGTACGACAGCGGCAGCTATGGCTTCTCGCCTGGCGACGGGCGTGCGCTGTACGCCAGTTGGACCTGGAGCTTCTGATGGCCGCGCTTGCGACGACGACCCGGCGTGGCATCGGTGCCGCTTCGCTGTATCGCGCGGTGTGGCGCTGGCACTTCTACGCAGGCCTGCTGGTGCTGCCGTTCCTGGCGTGGCTGGCGCTGACCGGCGCGGGCTTTGTCTATCACAAGCCGTTGGACCGGCTGGTCCATCACGCGTTGCTGGTGGTGCAGCCGAGCGCGACGCAGGCGACGCCGCAACGCATCGCCGATGCCGCCCTGGCCGCGCAGCAGGGCCAGGTGTTCCGCTACACCACCCCGGCCCAGGCCGATGCGTCGGCGGAAGTCGGCGTGATCAGCGCGAACGGTGCGCGCCGCGTGGTCTATGTGGATCCGGCCGATGCGCGGGTGCTGGGGTCGTTACCGGATCGTGGCACCTTCGGCTGGACGCTGCGCCGTTTGCATAGCCTGGACCTGCTCGGCGCCTGGGCCAGCGCGTTGATCGAACTGGCCGCCGGCTGGACGGTCCTGCTGGTGCTCACCGGCGTCTATCTGTGGTGGCCGCGGGGGAGAAGAGGCGGCGTGGTCAGCGTGCGCGGAAGTCCGAGGCAGCGGCTGTTCTGGCGCGACCTGCATGCGGTGCTTGGCATCGGTGCGGGCGCTGCGGTGCTGTTCCTGGCGCTGACCGGGATGCCGTGGTCGTGGCTGTGGGGTGCGCAGGTCAACCAGTGGGTCAATGGACACAACTTCGGCTATCCGGCCGGCGTGCGCGTGCAGGTGCCGATGTCGCAGGCGCGCCTGGCGCAGACCACGGTGCCGGCCTGGTCGCTGGCGCAGGCGCGCCTGCCGCAGTCGATGCCCAAGGATGCGATGGCCGACATGCCTGGCATGAATCACCCGGGCCACGCCATGGGCGCTGGCACCGCGCCGCAAGTCGGTGCGATCGGGCTGGACCGCGCGCTGGCGATCTTCGCCGCGCGCGGCATCGGCGCTGGCTACAGCGTGTCGATGCCGCAGGGTGCGCGCGGCGTGTATACCGCCTCGCTCTACAACGGACACCTGGATCAGCAGCGGGTGATCCACCTGAACCAGTACAGCGGCAAGGTGCTGCTGGATATGGACTATGCCGACTACGGCCCGGTGGCCAAGGCGTTGGAGTGGGGCATCAACGTGCACATGGGCGATGAATTCGGCAATGCCAACCGGCTGCTGCTGGTGCTGGCCTGTGCCTGCACGCTGCTGCTCTGTGTCAGCGCGGCGGTGATGTGGTGGAAGCGGCGTCCGCGCGCCGGGTTGGGCGTGCCGCCGCTGCCCGCGCAGCCGCGGGCGCTGAAGATGGTCGTGGCGCTGCTGGCGGTGGGAGGCGTGCTGTTCCCGTTGGTGGGCGTTTCACTGCTGCTGGTGCTGGTGTTCGATCTTGGCTGGATGCAGCGCCGGCAGCGGCGTCTGCACACAACGTAGGACAGACAGCCGGCGACCGTGCCGGCATGCTGTCCCCAACGGCGGCGTCGTCCGCCATCGACCTTGAAGGAGAGGGCAAGGCGCATGTTCAAGACCATCGTTATCGCGGGGCTGCTGGGGTTGTTGCCCGTGGCCCAGGCCGCCACGCCGTCGCCGGCCATCCAGGTGCGCGAGGCCTGGACGCGGGCCACACCGCCGCATGCACCGACGGCGGTCGGATACCTGACCCTGGTCAACACCGCGGCACAGGCCGACCGGCTGGTGCGCGCCCGCTCGCCGGCGGCGGCGCGCGTGGAACTGCACGAGAGCGCCATGCAGGGCGGGGTCATGCGCATGCGCCAGGTGGATGGCGTGGATCTGCCTGCCGGCGCAACCGTGTCGCTGGCCCCGTCCGGCACGCATCTGATGCTGGTCGCCCCCACCGGGCCGCTGGTGGCCGGGCAGCAGGTGGAGGTCACCCTGTCCTTCGCCCACGCGCCGGACCTAGTCGTGCACCTGAAGGTGATGCCGCTGGGCGCGGCCGGTCCCCACGACATGCACGACATGCACATGTGACCGGTTAAGGTCGAGGCCAAGCGGACCCGCTGTGGTCCGCCTCGCCGACCGGGGAACAGCGGGCATGAAGCGTCTTTCGCGAATGGTGGCGCGTCTCTACGCACCGGCGCCGGTGCTGGTCGCCACTGGCTGGGGCCTGTCCTTCGCGGCCGAGCACGCGCGTGGCGTGCTCGGCGTGGAGGGCGCGCACCATGCGGCGTCCCTGCTTTCGCTGCTGGGGACCGCGCTGGGGTTCATCTGGGCGATGCTCGCCAGCTGGCGGCTCTATCTGTGGCTGCGTGGCCTGGAGCAAGGCAGATGCCACTGCGGCGGCCTGCTGTCGCGCCCGCGTCGCAAGCGCGGTGTGGCGTATCGCAAGTGCCTGGCTTGCGGGGAGAAGGTGCCGCTGACCAGCGCCCCCGCCGTTGCCGAATGAGCCACCGGCAGCGGCGGTCTTCAGTCCGCCGCTGACGCCTGCGCGCCTTCGACTTCCGCCCCGGCCTGGTGGCGCAGCAGGAAGCGCTGGATCTTGCCGCTGGGGGTCTTGGGCAGTTCGGCCACAAAGGCGATCTCGCGCGGGTAGGCGTGCGCGGAAAGGCGCTTTTTCACGTATCCGGCCAGCTCGGTGGCCAGCGCATCGCTGCCTTCCACGCCCGGCCGCAGCACCACGTAAGCCTTGACCAGCTCGCGGCGTTCGGGATCGGGCTTGCCAACCACGCCGGCCTCGACCACATCGGGGTGTTCGAGCAGGCAGCTTTCCACGTCGAACGGGCCGATGCGGTAGCCGGCCGAGGTGATCACATCGTCGCTGCGGCCGACGAAGGCGATGCTGCCATCGGCATTGCGCTCGACCGTGTCGCCGGTGAGGTACCAACCGTCCTTGAACGGCTGCACTTGCGCCTTCCAGTAGCCGCGGAAGAACAGCGCGGGGGAATCGGCAATGTGCACCGCCAGCATCCCCGGCACGCCGACCGGCTGCGGCTGGCCGTCCTCGCTCAAGACGTCCAGCCGATAGCCGGGCAGTGGATAGCCTGCGCTGCCGGCCTGTACCGGATGCGCCAGCGCGTGGTGGTTGCACAGGGTCATGCCGGTTTCGGTCTGGCCGTAGTGGTCGTGGATGACCGTGCCCAGCGCCTTGTCGAACCAGCGGATCACTTCAGGATTGAGCGGCTCGCCAGCGCTGCTGACCGCGCGCAGTTGGCCCTTCACCGGCGCAGCCGCTGCGTCACCGGCGGCCATCAGCATGCGGTAGGCCGTCGGCGCGCCCATCAGGTTGGTCACGCCGAGTTCGGCGATGGTCCGGTAGCAACTCTCCACGGTGAACGGCCCTTCGTGGAAAGTCACCGAATGGCCCAGCGCCAGCGGACCGGTGATGCCGTAATACAGTCCATAGGCCCAGCCCGGATCGGCGATGTTCCACAGGACGTCGTCCTCGCGCACGTCCACCGCCTCGCGCATGTAGGTGGCGATCACGTCCAGCGCATGCAGCGGGACCAGCAGGCCCTTGGCCGCGCCGGCCGTGCCGGAGGTGAACATGACCATGCACGGATCCTCGCGGTCGCGGGCGACCGGAGCGAACGCCTGCGGCAGGCCTTCCAGTGCGGCCCAGAAATCCTCGGCATCGCCGCTGCCGAGGTTCAGCACCGGTGGATGGTCCGGCACTTCGTCCAGCTTGGGCCGCTGGTCGGCCGAAGCCACCACCAGCCTGGCGTCGCTGGAAGACAGGCGGTGTTCCAGCGACTTGGGGCCGAACGCGGTGAACAGCGGCTGGTAGACCGCGCCCAGGCGCCAGGTGCCCAGCACCACGATCAGCAGCTCCAGCCGGCGCGGCAGCAGACCCGCCACAACCTCGCCCGGGCCGACACCACGGGACAGCAGCAGGTGGGCGAATTGGGCCGACCACGCGTCCAACTGCTCGAAGGTATAGCGACGCACTACGCGTTGAAGGTCGATCCAGCACAGCGCCTCGCGCTGCTGGCCCAGGTGCGCGCCGACGCAGGTCTGCCAGGCGTTGACCGGGCCTGGCGCGGGCGTGGTGTCGAGGGTGCGGAGGTGTTCGAAGTAATCGCGTGTCGTGGTGCTCATGCAGGACGTCCCCGTTCCATTGGGATGGACCTTAGCGCGTTCCGTGCGCCTGCGTATTGCGCTTGACGCGATGGCGGCAACACGCCTCCGGCGCGTGGTGTTCAGTGACCCGCCAGGCGGTCGAGCAGGCGCAGCAGGCGGGCCTGGGTGTTGACGCCGGTCTTGGCGTAGACCGCCTTGAGCTGGCTGCGGATGGTCTGCTCGCTGCGGTGCAGGCGCGCGGCGACATCGGCCACGGTGTCGACCGACAGCAGCGCGGTGGCGACGCGCGCCTCGGACTGGCTCAGTCCATAGAGCTCGGCCAGCAGCGTGTTCAAGCGGAGGGGTGGGGCCGGTGCCAGCAGCCGGACCTGGACGATGGCCACGGTCGGCTGGCCGACCAACCACGACTGGAACAGACGATGCGGCACCGGCCGCAGTTCCAGGACCGCCCACGGCCGTCCGGCGCGGTCGTGAATCAGCAGCGTGGTCGCCTGCGGCGTGGCGCTGGTCAGCATCACGACGGCCGTCGCCAGGTGGTGGTCGTCGCGTGGCTGGGTCGCGACCAGGCACCCGGAGCGCAGGTCCAGCCCGCCATCGGCCACGCCGACCAGTGCATCGGCGGCAGCGGTCTGGAACGCCACGCGCCCGCGCTGGTCCAGCAGCCACAGCGCGTGACGGTGGCCTTCCAGGGCGGCGATCGGTGCGTGGTCCAGCTGCTTCTGCAGGGCGTGGACGTTGCGCAGGTGCGGCAGCAGGCGTTGGGCACGCGCGACATCGGCTTGGCTGTAGTGGCCGGCGGCGCGTGCGCGGCTGAGGGTCAGGACGTTGAAGCGATCGGCGTCGGCGGCAATGAACAGCCCCAGCGAATGGAAGATGTCCAACGGACGCAGCACGTATTCGTAGAAGGCGCTGGCCTTCAGGCGTTGCGGGCTGAGTAGTCCTTCCTCGTGGGCCGCGCCATCCACGAACAGGCGGCGGGCGCCTGCCGCGGCCAGCCATGGGTTGATCAGATCCGGGGGCAGCGCGGGCGGCGGTTGCAGCAAGCGACCATGGGCATCGTAATGCGTGCTGGGGTCGTGGAGGTGGGATTCTCCATCGCGCTGCAAGGCCACCAGATGGGAGTCGAAGGCGGCCGCGAGCCGGCTGACGACGCGTGTCTGGGCGTCGGCATCCAGCAGCGAGCCGTATAGCGCCTGCAGCAGGGCCACCTCCTGGGATGGTGGCGCGTCCATCGGCTCAGGGCGCCCACACGCCGCCCGTGCCCGGCTCCGGGACGCGACGGCAAAGACCCATAGACGCAACGCGGACCGCCATGCAGATGCCTCGACATGCGCAACGCAACCAACGTGGATTTCACCCAGCCGGGGGATGACCAGGGCCGGTACGCGTTGGACACTGACGGTGTGCCGCGCCTCATCCCGCGCCCGGCCGATGCGCCGGAGCGGTCCTGCGCGCACACCGGTCCAGTCAAGGGAATGCCATGAACAGGTTCCAGCGCACCGTGCTGCTGTTGTCCTTCGCCAGCCTCGCCGTTGAACATGCCACCGCTCAGGAGTCGCGGCAACCGACCCGCGCGCCCGGGCACGTCGCACCCGCGCCGCCGCCGGAACAACGACGCGTGCGCATCCGTTATCTGGAACTGGTCAACCAGGGTGACGCCGGGATTGCGGCGGTCGCGCTGGCCCAGTCAGGCAGCGACGACTTCCAGGACAAGCCCTTCAAGGGGCCGCTGCGCCAGGGCGGTGACGCACGCTTGTTTGGCCACACAGGGCGGGGCTGCGATTACGAAGTCCGGGTAACCTTCGACAATGGCGTCAGCCGCGTCTACGACGACGTCGACCTGTGTCGCCAGGGTCGCCTGACCATCACCGCCCCACCGGCAGGCCCCGCGCGCCTGACGATGCGCTAGCGGGGACGCCTGTCGCGGTATAGAGGGTCAAAGCTGCTCGTGGATCCCGCACTCGCGCTTGAGGCCGAAGAAGCGGGTGTCTTCCTCGCGCATGCCCGGCTCCCAGCGGCGGGTGGTGTGGATGTCGCCGATGGAGACATAACCCTCATCCCACAGCGGGTGGTAGGGCAGATCGTGGGCCTTCATGTACTGCCAGATGTCGCGGTCGGTCCAGTCGGCGATGGGGCTGACCTTCCAGCGCGTGCCGCGCAGCTGCACGATGGGGGTGTCGGTGCGGCTCGTGGACTGCTGGCGGCGCAGGCCGGTGAACCAGGTGCCGACCTCCAGTTCGTCCAGCGCACGGCGCATCGGTTCGACCTTGCGCAGGTTGTTGTACTGCTCGATGCCGACCACGCCCTGCTCCCACAGGCGGCCGTGACGCGCTTCCATCCAGGCGCGACTGACCAGCGGGCGGAATACCTGGATGTTTAGCTTGAGCCGGTCGATCAGGGCGTCGGCGAAGCGGTAGGTTTCCGGGAACAGATAGCCGGTATCGATCAGGATCACGGGGATGTCCGGACGTTGCTGGGTCAACAGGTGCAGGGCCACCGCCGACTGCGCGCCGAAGCTGGAGGACAGCGCGGCCACACCCGGACCATGTTCCAGCGCCCAGGCCACGCGCGCGGGCGCGTCCAGCTGCTCCAGCGCAGCATTGGCGGCTTTCAGGTCGATGGCGTCGGCCGCGCGCGGGCGCGGCGTGTTGGCAGGCAGCGCGTTCATGCATGCAGCTCCACGGGAATGGATCGATGGGTGGGGTAGGGCGGCAAGTCGATCTCGCCGGCCCGATGCAGGAAGTCACCGAAGCCCTCGTCGCCTGCGCGCTCGGCGGCGTAGCGGCCGAACAACGGGTCGAGCGCGCCGAGGATCTCGTCCTCGGTGATGTTCTCCCGGTACAGGGTGTTGAGGCGTTGGCCGCGGTGGTCGCCGCCGAGCATCAGGTTGTAGCGGCCCGGCGCCTTGCCGACCAAGGCGATCTCGGCCAGGTACGGGCGCGAGCAGCCATTTGGGCAGCCGGAAATGCGCAGCACGATCGGGGCTTCGGCCAGGCCATGCCTGTCCAGCAGCGGCTGCAGCTTGTCGGTGAAGGCGGGGAGGTAGCGCTCGGCCTCGGCCATGGCCAATCCGCAGGTCGGCAGGGCCACGCAAGCCATGGCCTTGCGCGCCAGCGCGGTCGGCAAGGCGTTGCCGGCGTCCAAGCCGTGCTGAGCGATCAGCGCGTCGACCTTCGGCTTGAGCGCATCATCCAGGTTGGAGATCACCAGGTTCTGGTTGGCGGTCATGCGGAACTCGCCGATGCCCGCCTCTTGCAGCAGCGCGGCGATCTCGCGCAGACCGGTCAGATGGGTGGCGGCATCGACATCGGCGATGCGGCCGGCGGAGATCGACAGGGTCAGGTGCCAGCGACCGTCGGTCCCCTGCGTCCAGCCGAAGCGGTCGCCGTTGTGGTCGAAGGCGAACGCGCGCGCGGGCTGGAACTGCACGCCGGCACGCTGCTCGATCTGCGCCTTGATGAAGTCCAGGCCCTTGTCGTCGATGGTGTACTTGAAGCGCGCGCGCTTGCGCACATTGCGGTTGCCGAAGTCGCGCTGGGTGGTAACCACGGCGGTGGCGACATCGAGCAGTTGCGCGCGCGGAATGAAGCCGACCACGTCGGCCACGCGCGGATAGGTTTCCGCATCGCCATGGCTGGCGCCCATGCCGCCGCCGAGGCTGACGTTGTAGCCGACGACCTGACCGGCGTCATCGGTGATCCCGATGAACCCCAGGTCGTTGGCGAACACGTCCACGTCGTTGGTCGGCGGCAGGGCGAAGCCGATCTTGAACTTGCGCGGCAGGTAGGTGTCGCCGTAGACCGGCTCGGTCTCCTCGCCGGCGCCGGCGACCTTTTCTTCGTCCAGCCAGATCTCGTAATAGGCGCGGGTGTTGGGCAGCAGGTGTTCAGAGGTGGCCGCCGCATCGGCGTAGAGCGTGGCGTGCGCGTCTGACAGCAGCGGGTTGGCTGCCACCTGCACGTTGCGGTTGACGTCCCCGCAGGCGGCCAGGGTGTCGATCAGCGCAGCGTTGATCGCCTGCATGGTGGCCTTGAGCTCACGCTTGATCACGCCGTGGAACTGGAAGGCCTGACGCGTGGTGACACGCAGCGAGTGGTTGCCGTACTGGGTGGCGATGGCGTCCAGCTTCAGCCACTGCTCGGGGGTGATGACGCCGCCCGGCGTGCGCGTGCGGATCATGAACTGGTAGGCCGGCTCCAGCTTCTGGCGGCGACGCTCGTCGCGCAGGTCGCGGTCGTCCTGCTGGTAGCTGCCGTGGTACTTGATCAGCGTCTGGTCATCCTCGCGCAGCGCGCCGGTGACCGGGTCGGCCAGGCTCTCCAGCAGACTGCCCCGCAGGCGGCGGCTTTCGGCTTTGATGTCTTCGACGGAATGGCTGCTCATGATCTTCTTTGTCTGAATCGCGGTGTCCGCAGGCGCGGTGTACGGCGGGGAAGGGGCTGGACGTCAGTAGACGTCGCGGCTGTAGCGTCCCTCGGACTGCAGGGTGGTGAGGTAGTCGTGGGCGGCTTCGGCATCCAGGGCGCCGTGCTCGGCGACGATCTCGCTCAGCGCGGCATGCACGTCCTTGCCCATGGCGATCGAGCCGCACACGTAGAAGTGCGCGCCGCCACGCAGCCAGTCATAGACCTCGCGGCCGCGCTGGCGCAGCTTGTGTTGCACGTAGACCTTGTCGGCCTGGTCGCGCGAGAAGGCCAGGTCCAGCCTGTTGAGTTCGCCGCGCTTGAGCGCTTCCTGCCATTCGCTTTGATACAGGAAGCCGCTGTTGAAGTGCTGGGCGCCGAAGAACAGCCAGTTGCGCCCCGAGGCGCCGGTTTCGGCGCGTTCCTGGGTGAAGGCGCGGAATGGCGCCACCCCGGTGCCCGGTCCGACCATGATGATGTCGCGCGCGCCGTCGGCCGGCACGCGGAAGCGCTCGTTGGCCTCGACATACACCGCGGCGTGGTCGCCTTCGGCCAGGGAGGCGAGGAAGCCGCTGGCCGAGCCGCTGTGCGCGTGGCCGTGCGCGTCGTAGTTGAGCACGTCGACGGTCAGGTGCACTTCCTCCCCCACGCGCTTGGCGCTGGAGGCGATGGAATACAGGCGGGGGGCCAGCGGGCGCAGCGCACCCAGCAGCTCGGCCACGTTCCATTCCACCGGCCAGCGGCGCAGCACGTCGATCACCTGGTGGCTGCCCAGCAGCGCGGACAGGTCGGCGTTGCCGGGAGTGAGCAGGTCGTCCAGCTCGCGCGCGCCGGCCAGCTTGGCATGAGCGGCCAGGAACGGGCGCGAGAGCTTGGTCAGTTCGCGATGACCGGCCAGCCATTCGCGTACGCTGCGTTCGCTGCCGTCGATGTGGTGGGCGGCATCGCCGTCCAGCTTCAGGGCTTCCAGCAGCGGCTCGACCAGCGCATCGGGGTTGCGGTGGACGATGCCCAGCGCGTCGCCCGGCGCATAGGACAGGCCGCTGCCTTCCAGGGACAGCTCGATGTGCCGCACCTGCTTGTCTGGCACGCCGTGGCGACCGAACGCCGGGCCCTTGAAGTCGCGCCCGGCGATGGGCTGGCTGGCCAGGACTTCGGCCTGGAACGGCGCGCTGGGCGAGTAGGCCGGCGTGGCCGCGGCCGGACGCAGCGGGGTGACCGTGGCACTGGGCGCGGCGGCGGACTTGAGGACGTTCCTGGCCTGCTCCAGGGCCTGCGCGCGCCAGGGCGCGGCAACGGTGTCGATGTCCAGGTCGGCTTCGCCGGCGGCGAACAGGCGCGTGGCGCCCAGTTCGGCCAGGCGCGCGTCCAGACGCCGGGAAATGCCGCAGAAGTCGGCGTAGCTGGAATCGCCCAGGCCCAGCACGGCGAACTTCAGTTCCGGCAGCTTGGGCGCGCGGCGGCCGGTGAGGAATTCGGTGAAGCCGATGGCGTCGTCCGGCGGATCGCCTTCGCCCTGGGTGCTGATCACCAGGTACAGCAGGCGCTCGCCGGCCAGCTCACGGGTGGCGTAGCGGTCGGCGCGGACCAGGCGCACCGCCAGGCCGGCGCTTTCCAGCTCTGACGCCAGGGCCTCGGCGGCACGCTTGGCGTTGCCGGTCTGGCTGCCATACAGCACGGTGGCGCGCTCACCGGCGCTGGCCGCAGGGGTGGGCGTGGCGGCCGGCACGGCCCCGACCAAGGCCACGGGATGGCCCTGGGCCAGGCCGGCGGCGTAGCCGGACAGCCACCACAGGCGCGCGGCGTCCAGGTCGCGGGTCAGGCGGTGCAGGGCATCGGCCTGATCGGTGGACAGGGGCAGGGGCGGGACGGGCAGGGCGCTGGACATGAGCGGCGGGCAGGGCGGAGCGACAGAGCTCGCAGGCTAGGGGGCCCCACGCGAGCGCGGAAAGGATCAACGGTTATGCGCTTATGCCATCCGCGCATTTCCGCCGCCTCCCACCCCTGCGGATACTGCGCCGCCCCGCTCTTCGATTCCCGCATGGACCTCTCCGCCGACCTGTTGTGGTATGTCGCCATCGGCTTCGGCGCGCAGCTGGTCGATGGCGCGCTGGGCATGGCCTACGGCATCACCGCCTCCACGCTGCTGCTGGGCGCCGGCGTGCCCCCGGCGGTGGCCAGCGCCACGGTGCACGCGGCCGAGTGCTTCACCACCGGCGCCTCGGCCGCCTCGCACCACGCCTTCGGCAACATCGACCGGGTGCTGTTCCGGCGCCTGCTGTTACCCGGCGTGATCGGTGCGGCGGTGGGGGCCTATCTGCTGGCCAGCCTGCCGGGCGATCTGATGAAGCCCTGGATCGCCGGTTACCTGCTGCTGATGGGGGTGTGGATCGTGGTTCGGGCCTTCCGCCCCTACCAGCCGCGCAATGTGGCCTCGCACCTGCGCCCGCTGGGCTTCTTCGGCGCGCTGGTCGACGCGCTGGGCGGCGGTGGCTGGGGGCCGGTGGTGGCCAGCAACCTGCTGGCACGCGGCAACGACCTGCGCCTGACCGTGGGCACCGTCAACGCGGTGGAGTTCTTCGTCACCCTCACCGCCTCGGCGGTGTTCCTGCTCACGCTGGGGTTCGGCCACTGGCAGATCATCGCCGCGCTGGCCGTCGGCGGCGTGCTGGCCGCGCCGGTCGGTGCATGGCTGGTCAAGCGCGTGCGTCCGCGCCCCATGCTGGGCGTGGTCGGCGCGCTGGTGATCGCGCTCAGTACCCGCACCCTGCTCAAACACTTCAACGTCCTATGACTGATTCCGCCACCGCCTTCGATCCGTCCGTGCCGGGACCGGCCGGGGCTACCATGCCTGCTTCTTCCCAACGGGCCGCCCCGCGCTTGATGCCAGACGCCGTCGCCTCGCTGTCCCATCTCGATCGCCTGGAAGCCGAGAGCATCCACATCCTGCGCGAGGTCGCCGCGGCGTTCCGCAATCCGGTGCTGCTGTATTCGGTGGGCAAGGATTCCTCGGTGCTGCTGCACCTGCTGCTCAAGGCCTTCGCCCCGGCGGTGCCACCAATCCCGCTGCTACACGTGGACACACGCTGGAAGTTCCGCGAAATGATCGCCTTCCGCGACCGCCGCGCCGCCGAGACCGGCGTGGACCTGCGCGTGCACATCAATCCCGAAGGCGTGGCGCAGGACGTCGGCCCGATCACGCACGGCGCCACGGTCCATACCGACATCATGAAGACCCAGGGCCTGAAGCAGGCGCTGGATCTGTACAAGTTCGATGCCGCCATCGGCGGCGCGCGCCGCGACGAGGAGAAGTCGCGGGCCAAGGAGCGGGTGTTCTCCTTCCGCAACGACAAGCATCGCTGGGACCCCAAGAACCAGCGCCCCGAGCTGTGGAACCTGTACAACGCGCGCGTGCACAGCGGCGAGAGCGTGCGTGCGTTCCCGCTGTCCAACTGGACCGAGCTGGACATCTGGCTCTACATCTACCGCGAGAATATCCCCGTCCCCTCCCTGTATCTGGCCCGCGAGCGCCCGGTGGTCGAGCGCGACGGTGCGCTGATCATGGTCGACGACGCGCGTCTGCCGCTCCACCCGGGCGAAGTGCCGATGATGAAGTCCGTGCGCTTCCGCACCCTGGGCTGCTACCCGCTGACCGGCGCGGTCGAGTCCACCGCCGACACGCTGGAGAAGATCATCGCAGAGATGCTGGTGGCCACCTCCTCCGAACGCCAGGGCCGGGTGATCGACCACGACCCGACCGCCTCGATGGAGAAGAAGAAGCTGGAGGGGTATTTCTGATGACCGCGCACACCGACATCGCGACCTACCTCAAACAGCACGAATCCAAGCCGCTCCTGCGCTTCATCACCTGCGGCAGCGTGGACGACGGCAAGAGCACGCTGATCGGCCGGCTGCTGTACGACAGCAAGCGCCTGTTCGACGACCAGCTGGCCGCGCTGGAAAGCGACAGCCGCCGCCATGGCACCCAGGGGCCGGGCATCGACTACGCGCTACTCCTTGATGGCCTGGCCGCCGAGCGCGAGCAGGGCATCACCATCGACGTGGCCTACCGCTACTTCGACACCGACCAGCGCAAGTACATCGTGGCCGATTGCCCGGGGCACGCGCAGTACACCCGCAACATGGCCACTGGCGCGTCGACCGCGGATCTGGCGGTGGTGCTGGTGGATGCGCGCAAGGGCCTGCTCACCCAGACCCGGCGGCACAGCTACATCGTCTCGCTGCTGGGCCTCAAGCGCGTGGTGCTGGCGGTCAACAAGATGGACCTGGTGGACTTCGACGCCGGCGTGTTCAACGCCATCGCGCGGGACTATCGCGCGCTGGCCGCGCAGCTGGGCATCGAGCACGTGCAGTGCATTCCGCTCTCGGCGCTGGAGGGTGACAACCTGTCCAGCCGCTCCGCCCGGACCCCGTGGTACGACGGCCCCAGCCTGATCGAGCACCTGGACAGCGTGCCCGTGGACGCACGCGAGGCCGACAGCGGCCTGCGCCTGCCGGTGCAGTACGTCAATCGGCCGAACCAGAACTTCCGCGGCTTCGCCGGCACTATCGCGGCCGGCGAAGTGCGCCCGGGCGACGCGGTGGTGGTGCTGCCCTCGGCACGCCGCTCCACCGTGGCCCGCGTACTGGACGCCAACGGCGAGGTGGACCTGGCCCGCGCCGGGCAGGCGGTGACCTTGACCCTGGCCGATGAGATCGACATCAGCCGGGGCGATGTGATTGCCGCGGCGGGCGACCCGCCCGAGGTCTCCGACCAGTTCGCCGCGCACGTGCTGTGGATGGACGATGCCGCGCTGCTGCCCGGCCGTCCGTACTGGCTGCAGATCGGCGCACGCACCGTCTCGGCCAGCGTCAGCGAGATCAAGCACCGCATCGACGTGAACAGCCAGGAGGCCCTGGCCGCCAAGCGCCTGGAGCTCAACGAGGTGGGAGTCTGCAATCTGTCCCTGGACGAGCCGATCGCCTTCGAGCCCTATGCCCGCAACCGGGCCCTGGGCGGCTTCATCCTGATCGATCGCCAGACCAATGCCACCGTCGGCGCCGGCACGTTGGATTTCGCGCTGCGCCGCGCCGGTAACGTGCATTGGCAGCACCTGGACGTGGACAAGGCCGCGCGGGCCCGGATCAAGGGCCAGACGCCCAAGGTGCTGTGGTTCACCGGCCTGTCCGGCGCCGGCAAGTCCACCGTGGCCAACCTGGTCGACAAGCGCCTGCATGCGCTGGGCCACCACACCTTCATCCTGGATGGCGACAATGTCCGTCACGGGCTCAACCGCGACCTGGGCTTCACCGACGAGGATCGCGTGGAGAATATCCGCCGCGTGGCCGAAGTGGCGCGGCTGATGGCCGACGCCGGGCTGATCGTGCTGGTGAGCTTCATCTCGCCCTTCCGCGCCGAGCGGCGGATGGCACGGGAGCGTTTCGCGCCCGGGGAGTTTGTCGAAGTCTTCGTCGATGTGCCGCTGGCCGTGGCCGAGCAACGCGACGTCAAAGGGCTCTACGCCAAGGCCCGGGCCGGCAAGATTCCCAACTTCACCGGCATCGATTCGCCCTACGAGGCGCCCGAGGCGCCGGAGTTGCACCTGCGCGCCGACACCGCCACGCCCGAAGAGATGGTGACCCAGGTCCTGGCCCACCTGGACGTGGCCGGCTGACCCATCGCCGCCTCCGCGGCTGGTGTCGACAACCCGTGGTGTCACGCAAGTTGCGGTACGCGGTCGCGACGTCGGAGTACGTCCGCGGCCGGCCGGTGACGCCGGTCGGCGACATGCGGCAGCGCCGTTTTCCGCAGCCCATGCGCGCTAAGCGTTTCCAGACATCGTGACGGATCAAAGCGGAATCGGATTCCCGGTTCGTGTCTGGCGCATGGCCGTGCCCGTCAAGACAGTCGCGCGAACGCCGATAGCGTCACCACCACCGATACCCCCCGGCTCGCCGCGCGTGAATCGTCGCGGCGTCCCGAGTCGAACATCAAGCGGGAAGCGATGATGCACACGAACAACGTCTCCGACCGAGGACGGCCCTCGCGGCTGCAACGATTGCTGCGCGGGTTGACCAAGCCGGCCATCCAGGTGATGGGTCGCATCCGACTGGGCCGTCAAGTGGTCCTGCTGGGCGTGCTGGCCACCCTGGCCACCGCGGTCGCGGTGGGCTTTTTCGTGCCGATGCTGGGGCGCGACATCGTCTTCGTGCGCCAGGAGCGCATCGGCGTGCAGGCGGTGCCTCCCCTGCTGGAACTGATCACCCAGATGCAGGTCCATCGAGGCAGTCTCAACCGCCTGCTCAATGGCGACGCTTCGGCAGGCGCGCAGGTCGAAAAGGCGCGCGAGGCGGCGGCCGCGGCCAGTGCGCAGTTCGACCGGTTCCTGGCCAGCGAGCAGGGCGCCAAGCTCAACGTCGGGCAGCATTGGGCCACGCTCCGCGAGGGGTGGGAGACGCTGGCCGGAGCCAGTCCGAGCTTGACCGCGCAGGACAGCTTCCAGCAGCACACCGCGCGGATCGAGGAGGCGCTGGCGCTGCTGTCCGAGATTTCCCAGACCAGCAATCTGCTCCTGGATCCCGAGTTGTCCTCTTGGATGCTGGCCGACAGCGGCCTGGTGCGTTTGCCCCGTTACATGGAACTGGTCGGGGTGATGCGCGGCAAGGGCGCTGGCGCGATCGCCGCGCAGGACACCTCGTCTGCGTCCAACGAGGCCATCAACGTCATCCGCGGCATTGCCGAGTTCGTCCACGACAGCAATCAGGGCGCCTTCATGGGGGTGATCGGCGCAGACCCGGAGATGGCCGCGCTCAGGCAAAAGGTGGAGGAACTGGAGACATTGCACAAGCGCTACATGGCGGCCACCCACGCGCAGTTCTCCCCCGCGCCGACCGGCGCGCTGTCCTCCAAGGCGTATTTCGCCCAGGGCACCGAGGTCGTGGAGCACGCCGCTGCCGTGGTGCTGGCCGCCCTGCCGCAGCTGGACCGGCTGCTGGCGCAGCGTCAGGCATCGTTGGAGCGGAGCCGGACGATCGTGCTCACCACCAGCGTGGTCGGCATCGCGCTGGAGATCTATGGGTTCTTGGGCTTCACCCTGTCCCTCACCGGGACGCTGCGCCGGCTGTCGCGGGCCTGCAAGCAACTGGGCGACGGACAGTTCCCCGAGCCGATCGTGCTGCGTTCCAACGACGAGCTGCAGACCATCGCCGAGCAGACCACGCACGTGAGCCAGATCCTGCAGCGGTTCGACGCGGCGCAACGCGATGTCGCCGCGCGCCACGCGCAGGGCGACACCGAGGCGCGTCTGCCGGTGGACGCCTTCGCCGGGGCCTATGGACAGATGGCGGCTGCGTTGAATGGTGCGCTGGAAGGACACATCCACGTCCAGCAGCGCATGACCGAGGTGATGGCGCGTTATGCGCGCGGCGACCTGTCGGTGCGGATCGAGGACATGCCCGGACAGCGCGCGCAGATCTCCTCGGCCATCAACCAGGTGCGCGATCGTCTCGAACAGGTCAACCGGCAAATCCTGACTCTGGCCGACGCGGCGGCCCGTGGCGAATTCTCGGTCCGTGGCGAGACCGAAGGCCTGGAGTTCGCCTATGCCGAGATGGTGCAGGGACTGAACACCCTCATGCACAACGCCGCCTCCGGATTGGGTGATCTGGATCGGTTCATGAGTGCATTGGCCGATGGTGACCTGGGCGCACGCATGCCCGGCGACTATTCGGGGATGTTCGCCCATCTGCGCGACAGTGCGCACCAGACCGCCGAGCGGCTCAACAGTCTGGTCGGCCGGATCCACGTCAGCGCCGATGCGATCGACCTGGCGGCGGGCGAGATCGGACTCGGCAACACCCAGCTTTCCGGCCGCACCGAGCGGCAGGCCGGCGCGCTGGCGACGACCGCCGAGCTGGTCTCTGCGTCGGCCAAGGCGGTGCACCAGACCACCCACGAAGCCGAGCGCGCGAGCCAGTTGACGCTGGAAACGCGTCGCTGCGCCGAGAACGGCGGTGAGGTGGTGCTGCGGACCGTGGACACCATGCGCGGCCTGCAGCGGTCCAGCACCAAGATCCAGGAGATCACCGGACTGATCGATGGCATTGCCTTCCAGACCAATATCCTGGCGCTCAACGCCGCAGTGGAGGCGGCACGTGCCGGCGAGCAGGGACGAGGGTTTGCCGTGGTGGCCAGCGAGGTGCGGACCCTGGCGCAGCGCTGCGCAGCGGCGGCCCAGGACATCGGGCAATTGATCACCCAGTCGGTCAAGGAGATCGCCGAGGGTTCGCAAATGGCCGAGGAGGCCGGTACGCGCATGAACGAGGTGGTCCGCTCGGTCAACGACGTGACCGAGATCATGCAGGCGATCGCAGGCTCCTCGCGCCTCCAGCGTGAACAGATCGATCAGGTCAGCGCCGCGATCGTGCAGATGGACGGCGACACGCAACAGAACGCTGCCCTGGCAGAAGAGGTCACCGCGGCGGCGCAGAGCCTGGGGACCGAGGTCGGCAGCATGATGGACATGATCCGCATGTTCCGGCTGCAGGAGGCCGCGACGCCGGTGCCAACCCCGGCGTAAGCGTGCTCGCAGGTGCGGCAGGTCTGGCGATCGGCGCTGCGGTCTGGCGGATGCTCGTGAGACTGGCAGATCGGTCGGTCCGCGTTGCCGGAACGGCCAGGCGCGACCGGTTTGGCGTGCCCCGGCCCTCCTGAGGGCCATCGGGTGCAGGCGCCGGCGCGGAGGATGGCTGGCATCAGGGCAGGCAGGCGCTGGCCATCTGCCTCAGCGCGTGCCGATCGCATGACCGGCTTGAGCCGGTCCGCTGGCCGCTTCGGGTAAGGTGTGGGGCTTGGCGCAGTGCGCCTTCCCTGTTCATCCCGCCCACGGAGCCCCTCGCCGGTGGAAAAACTCGTCTCGACCCTCAACAGCGTCATCTGGAGCCCGGCCCTGGTCTATCTGTGCCTGGGCGCCGGCCTGTACTTCTCGTTGCGCACCCGATTCATGCAGGTGCGTGGCTTCGCCGAGATGATCCGGTTGATGTTCAAGGGCCAGTCCTCGGCCTCCGGCGTGTCCTCCTTCCAGGCGCTGGCCATGTCGCTGTCCGGGCGCGTGGGCACCGGCAATATCGCCGGCGTGGCCACGGCCATCGCCTTCGGCGGGCCGGGCGCGGTGTTCTGGATGTGGGTGGTCGCCTTCCTGGGCGCGTCGACGGCCTATGTCGAGTCCACCCTGGGCCAGATCTACAAGGAGCGTGACCCGTCCGGGCAGTATCGCGGCGGCCCGGCCTATTTCATCGAGAAGGCCATGGGCCAGACGTGGTACGCCTGGACCTTCGCCATCGTCATGGTGGTGGCCGCCGGCCTGCTGCTGCCGGGCGTGCAGGCCAACAGCATCGCCCAGGGCATGGAGACCGCCTGGGGCATCCCCAACTGGCTCACCGCGCTGGTGGTGGTCATCGCGCTGGGCTTCATCATCTTTGGTGGGGTCAAGCGCATCGCCCGCTTTGCCGAATTCGTGGTGCCGTTCATGGCGCTGGGCTACATGCTGATGGCCTTGTACGTGGTGTTCACCAACCTGGGCCAGGTGCCGGTGGTGTTCGGCCTGATCGTCAAGTGCGCCTTCGGTATGCAGGCCGGGTTCGGCGCGGTCCTGGGCCTGGCGGTGCAGTGGGGCGTCAAGCGCGGCATCTACTCCAACGAGGCCGGGCAGGGCACCGGCCCGCACGCGGCGGCGGCGGCCGAGGTCTCCCACCCGGCCAAGCAGGGCTACGTGCAGGCCTTCTCGGTCTACGTGGATACGCTGCTGGTGTGTTCGGCCACGGCGTTCCTGATCATCTCCACCGGCATGTACAACGTGGAGAACCCGGCCGGCGGTTTCCTCTATGAAGGCCTGCCCGGCGCCGAGGTCGGCCCGACCTATGCGCAGTCGGCGGTGGAAACCGTACTGCCGGGATGGGGCGCGGGCTTCGTGGCGATCGCGTTGCTGTTCTTCGCCTTCACCACCATCGTGGCCTATTACTACATGGCCGAGACCAACATCGCCTACATCAATCGCAAGGTGCATCGGCCGTGGATGACCTTCCTGCTGCGCATCTGCCTGATGGCGGCGGTGGCCTACGGCTCGGTGCGCAGCGCGAAGCTGGCCTGGGGCCTGGGCGATATCGGCGTGGGTCTGATGGCCTGGCTGAACATCATCGCCATCCTGATCCTGCAGAAGCCGGCGCTGCTGGCCCTGCGCGATTACGAGAAGCAGAAGAAAGCCGGGCTCGATCCGGTGTTCGATCCGCAGGCGCTGGGCATTCGCAATGCCGAGCTGTGGAACGAGAAGAAGGCGGACTGATCCATGGCAGGTCCCTGGCAAAAGCTCCCGCCGCGTCGCGGCCACGACGCGCGCGCCACAGGTCCGCGTGACCGGCGTGAAGGCGCGCCACACGCGGACGCGGCCACCCCCCGTGATCCTGCGCCGCGCGTGCCCGCCCGGCGGGGCGAGGAAGTCCGGCTGCATGGCCTCAATGCGGTGCGCGCGCTGTTCCAGGCGCGCCCCGAAGCCCTGCGCAAGCTCTACCTGACCCAGGCCCGAGTGCCGGCGCTCAAGCCGCTGCTGGCCTGGTGCGTGGCCAATCGCGTTGGCTATCGCGTGGTGGAGGAGGCCGACCTCAACAAGCTCGCCGCCAGCGCCCATCACGAAGGCGTGGTGGCCGACGTGCTGCGCCGCCCGCCGCTGACGCTGGAGGCCTGGCTCGCCGCATTGCCGGCTGGGCCGGCGCTGGCGCTGTGGCTCGATGGCGTGGGCAATCCACATAACTTCGGCGCGATCCTGCGTTCGGCCGCGCACTTCGGCGTGGCCGGCCTGCTGCTGCCGCAGGACTCACCTCTGGCCTTGTCAGGCGCCGCCGCACGCGTGGCCGAGGGCGGCGCCGAAGCCGTGCCGCTGGTCCAGGCCGGCGACAGCGCAAGCGCCTTCGCCACCCTGCGCGCCGCCGGGTTCGGCCTGGCCGCCACCCTGGTCGAGGGCGGCGACAACCTGTTCGCCGCAAAGCTTCCGCAGCGCCTGGTCTACGTCATGGGTGCCGAAGGCGAGGGCATGGACCGCAACCTGGCCAAGACCTGCGACCTGACGCTCTCCATCCCCGGCACCGGCCGCGTCGAGAGCCTCAATGTCGCCTCGGCCACGGCTGTCTTGCTGGCGCAGTGGGCATCGGTTATCAACTTCCCTACAATCTAAGTCCAGGAAAGGCTAAGTGATCGAAAGTCGTTGGGAGCGCGTGCGCGCGCTCGAGAAAGTGTCGATTGCGCTGATTTTCGTTTACAGCTTTTTCGGAATTTTCATGATGGCCATCGCGCCGCGGGTGCCATATGCGGACGCGTGGCGATTCCTGGCGAATTTCCTGATTCGAGGGTTCCCTCGTGACGTTCTAACTCCGGACAATGGGCATCACGAACTGATTCCCAACGTCATTCGGGTGACCGAACTCCATTTGCTCCACGCCAACCAGTTGCTGCAGATCACTTCCGGAATCGGGTTCTTGCTGGCGGCACTTTGGATTGGATGGCGAATCATCCGCGAGCTTCCAACTTCAGCCGCACGGGTGGCGGGGATGCTTGCCTTGGTGCTTGGACTGCTATGGCTTGGCAATGAGCGTGCGCTAAGTCACGCCAATGAGACGGTACATGCCTACAGCATCGTGTTCTTCATGATGCTGGGCATGTCTTTCCTCATGGTGGATCGGCCGAGTCCGTGGAGGCTCATTGGGGCAAGCCTTTGCGGGTTGATGTCTGCTTTCTGTTTCGGCAGTGGCATCGCGGTGTTTGCCGCGTTTGCAGCCGTCCTGTTCTTTGGGCGCGGCGATATCAAATCTTGGTTGATTCTGTTCAGTGGTGCTGGACTCACGCTATGGCTTCTGCACCTGACCGGGAGTTCATCCGGTGCCCTCATCTTCGCGCCTGGCAGGCAGCTGTATGCATTTGTGTCGTGGCTGAGCGGCCCCGCCATCTACGTGGGCTGGCCGGTCCTTGACCCGCCAGTTTCAAATAACCTGCCCGGCCGCTTGCAATTCATAGGCGGTCTCATGGGTCAGATGTATCAGGCTGCATTCGGATCGGTGATGCTGCCGCAGCTGCCCCAACTGTGTCTTGGTGCCTTGGGGATTGCGTGGTACGGCACCGAGGTCTGGCGTGCATGGAGGCGCCCGACGCCCGTGTCGAGGATGGGGGTCGGATTGGCCAGCTTTTCATTGGCCGTCGCTGGTCTGATCGCCATTGTTCGTTACCCTTATTTTCTGGCCCACCCCGACCAACTCCTGGCACCTCGGTACATTGTCTGGTCGAGTCTGTTCTGGTGTGGCCTGCTCGTGGCGATGATCGGTCGATCCAGGGCGTGGTCCCGGGGGCCGCAGGTTGTACTCCTGTTTGCCCTGATTCTTTTGCCCAGTGAGCTTTGGATGTGGCGTCTTGCGGACGGCATGCGTATCACCGCCGAGCGAAACGCGGTGGCGGCAACCATGGGGATCGTCGACGGCACTGAAGGACATGGGGAAAGTCAGCCCGGCGACATCGCCAAGGCATTGCCTTTGCTCAAGGCAGAAGGTGCCGCGATGTTTGCATTGCCCGAAGCGCGTTTGCTTGGCCAAGCCTTGGTCGACGGGACTCACGTCAGGGTCGCCACGCGGGACGAGGAAGTCGTGCCGGTGGAAAATCTCATCGGCCCCACTGGGCGCAAGATCGTGTTCAGCGCGAAGGTTGACCAAGATCGGTTGCTCCTGGTCGACCCGGATGGCGTCGTGAGAGGTATCGCAATGCGCGACGCGACCAAGCGTCGCAACCATTGGGTGGGTTGGATGTCGGGGCAAGCGCCGCTTGGTCCGCCAACTGTTTTTGCGCTATCGGACAATTGATCCTGCCACTGTCGATGGCGGGAGGGTCGTAGCCCTTGACCTCACTCGACATGGGTTTTGGCGGAGAGCGGTACATCGGGATGTGCGCTGTTGGCCTATTCCGGGTACCGCTGGCAAGTCGCCCGGGGGGGCTAGTCAATCCGATGCTTTGGCCGTCTTGCTGGTGGTCGGCGCACTGCCGAAATCCCCCCTCGCTTCCGAGGCCAGGTACAGGAACACCGCGTAGGCCGCGACATTTTGCGCAAGGTCCTTCGGGTCGATCTTGTCCAGCGTGTCGTCGGCGTTGTGGTGCAGGTCGAAGTAGTCGGTCCCGTCATGGCCGAGCCACGCCCAGGTCATGCCGAGCTGAGCCATCGCGCCGATATCCGATTCCGGGTCGCCTTGGTCCGGGGTATAGGCCACGTCCAGCGGCTTGAGCGCAGCGGCGATCGCCTCGATCGCGCCTTTCGCAGATGCCGGTGCATTGCTGTTGAAGGCATAGATGTGGTCGGCGCCGAAGTCGCTCTCGGCGGCGATCACGTGTTGCTTGACCTCGTGCGCATGCGCCTTGGCATAGGCGCGGCCACCGTACAGACCCTGCTCTTCGTTGGCGAAGGCGACCACGCGCAGGGTGCGTGCCGGGTGCTGCTGGGCGACCAGATGCGCAGCGGCCATGGCGATGCCAACGCCCGCCGCGTCATCGATGGCGCCGGTGCCCAGGTCCCAGGAATCCAGGTGACCGCCGGTCAGCACGATCTCCTTTGGCTTGCTGCGCCCGGTGATCTCACCGATGACGTTGTAGCTGGTGGCCTCGCCGTCCCAGCCGCAGTCCAGCGCCAGGCGCACCTTGACCGGCCCCAGCGCCAGTAACCGCTCGAGCTGGTCGGCGTCGGGAATGGACATGGCGGCCGCCGGGATCGGCGTCAGGCCTTCCTCATAGCGGGTCATGCCGGTGTTGACCACCCGATGCGGCGTGGTCCCGGCCGAGCGCATCAAAAAGCCGATGGCCCCTTTCTTGATCGCCTCGGATGGGCCGCGGCCGCGGATGCCGCCGCCGTAGCGATAGTCGCCGCCGTCGCGCTTCTTGTGCATCTGGAAATCGACGAAGGCGATCTTGCCGGTCAGCGAACCGGCCGGCGCGGCCTGCAGCGCGGCCAGGTCGGGGAAACGCACGATCTCGCCTTCGATGGTGCCGCCGGCGCTGCCGCCCAGCGCGGTGACCACCAGGGACTGGGCATGCTCGCCGAGCACCTGCGCGTGCTCGCTGCGGCGCTCCCACCTTGGGAAGGTCACCGGCTCGGTCCAGACCTTATCGAAGCCCAGTTCCTTGAACTTGGCCTGTGCCCAGACTACGGCGCGCGCATCGGCTTGACTGCCGGCCAGGCGCGGGCCGACCTCGGTGGTCAGCGATTCGGTGATCTTCCAGCCGGTGTCGTCGGCCAGCGCCTGCTGGCGCAGCGTGGCGGCGGTGGTGAGTGCGGCGTCGGGAATCGTGGTGGGACTTGCGGCCTGCAGCGGCATGGATACACACAGCAACAGGGCCGAGGCCAGGATCGAACGACGCATGCAGGCACGCTCCAGAATGAGGGAAGCCGCGAGCTTAACAGCCCGCGGCTCCCGGATTTCCGGCGGAGTGCGCGCTGGATTACTTCTTGAGCGCGTCGCGGATCTCGCGCAGCAGCAGCACGTCTTCCGGCGGCGCGGCCGGGGCGGCCGGCTTGGCTTCCTCCTTGTGCTTGAGGCGGTTGATCCCGCGCACCACCAGGAAGACCGCGAAGGCAATGATGAGGAACTGGATGACGATGTTGATGAAGGTGCCGTAGTTGATGGTCACCGCCGGGATCTCGGTGCCCGCCGCATCGACGCTGGCCTGGCGCAGGGTGACCACCAGCGAAGAGAAGTCCACGCCACCGATCAGCAGCCCGATCGGCGGCATGATCACGTCGTTCACCAGCGAGGTGACGATCTTGCCGAACGCCCCGCCGATGACCACGCCCACGGCCAGGTCGATCACGTTGCCGCGCATGGCAAAGGTCTTGAATTCGCTCATCATGCCCATGGTGGGTTCCTTGTATGGGGGAGGGGAAGCGCCGCCAGCCTAGCGCAGGACGGCGTGCATGCCCGGTCAGGCCACGATGCCGCCCTGCAACTCGACCACGCCCTCGAGTCGGGCGAGATAGCGGTCGCCGGTCTGCAGGGCCGCCACGCCCGACGGCGTGCCCATGAACACCAGGTCGCCCGCCTTCAGGGCGTAGAGCTTGGACAGTTCGTGCAGGATCTCCGGCACGTTCCAGATCATGTCGGTCAGCGGTGCTTGCTGGCGCAGCGCGCCGTTGACTTCAAGCGAGAGCGTGCGCGCATCCAGGCCGTCCACCTCGGCGGCCGGGACCAGTTCGCTGATCGGCGCGGACTGGTCGAATCCCTTGGCCGTGTCCCACGGCAGTCCGGCCTTCTTTGCCGCAGCCTGCAGGTCGCGTCGGGTCAGGTCCAGGCCCACGCCATAGCCGAAAACCAGGCTGCTGGCGACCTCCTCGGGCAGCACGCCAGCCCGTGCGTCGCGCCCCAGCGCGACGACCAGTTCCACCTCGTGGTGCAGGTCCTGCGTGCTGCGCGGATAGCGCACATCGGCATCGCCGGTGACGATGGCATCGGCAGGCTTGGAGAAGAATGTCGGCGTGCCGCGCTCGGCCTTGGATGCTGGTGCGGTGGCGCCCATCTCGCGGGCGTGATCGGCGAAGTTGCGGCCCACGCAATAGATCCGGCGCACCGGGAAGGTGCCGCCGCCACGCACGGGGACACGCGCCTGCACGGGCGCGGGAATCACATCGGACATCGTCGCATTCCTAACGATCGGGGAATGCGCAAGTGTAAGCGCCATGCGTCAAGCCGGCGCCGAGGTCTAGTGCGACAGCGGCAAGGCCTGCTTGCGGACGACTTCGTATTCGCCTTCCACCACGCGGCGCCCCTGGGAGGCTTGGCGTGGACGCGGGCGCAGCATTCGGTAGGCCATGCCGGCGGCCAGCATGCCGGCGCCGACGAACAGGCCGAAGAACACCAGCACGCAGAGCACGCCCAGGCCGATGAGGCCGACCACGAGGCGCAGCAGCGGGTGACGAGGCTTACGTGGCGCGAACGCGGCACGCAGGCGTTGGCTGTCGAATGAGAACGTACGGATCATCGGGCTCGTGACAGAATGCGGCGGGAACCGATGGGTCAGTATGGCGCCCTGAGCAGGAATCGTGTGAAACCTTTGTTAAGACCATGGCCTTGATTGCGTTTGACGCCCTGATCGATGGGGAACCCGTCGAGCTGGAGGCCGTCATCGACGGCAGTCCCGAATCGTTGGTGGTGCTGCGCAGGGCAGACACGGTGCGCGCCTGGCTCAACGTCTGTCCGCACGCCGGGCGCCGCCTGGATTGGGCGCCGGGCAAGTTCCTGCGCAGCCGCGAGGGGCATCTGGTGTGCGCCGCGCATGGCGCCGCGTTCGAATTGCAGGACGGTCGCTGCGTGGCAGGTCCTTGCCGCGGACAGGCGCTGCGTGCGGTCGACGTCCAGGTGAGCGAAGGCCAGGTGGTGCTGTCCGCTTAGCGGTGCTCGTGGAGGGTGTGGCCCGCGGCGCGCAGGGCCTGCAGGGCCTTGGGCAGCTGATGCTGCTTGACCATTACGTAGTCGGTATCGAAGGTGGAGACGGCAAAGATCCCCACGCCGGCCTGCGCCAGCGGATCGAGCACCTGGGCCAGGATGCCGGTCTGATCGAACGCGAACGGGCCGCGCAGCATCAGCGTGCGCCAGCCGCGCTCGCACTGCGCGCCCTCGGGCGCCTGGTCCTCCTGACAGACGATGGACACCTCTTCGTGAGTCCAGCTCACATGCGCCAGCGCACCGGGAATGAACCACGCCGGCAACGGTGAGCCAGCGGGCAGCCGGCACACCGCCGAGCGTTCTTCAAGCAGATGCAAATTCAGCGCCATGCGGGTCCTTGTGTGATCGGGTCTGGTGACCGGCTCAGACGCGGGTGCTCCACCAGAACATCAGGTTGACCATGCCCACCACCACCGCCGTATAGATCAGCGACATCGGACCGCCCACGCGCCACATCTGCCGCGCGTTGTAGTTGGCCGGGCCGGTGATCATGGAAATGACCGGATTGGAGGCGGTCATCAGGTTGTTGGAGGCCGACAAGGCCGTGATCAGTGCGAAGGCGGTGGGATTGCCGCCGGCCGCCAGAGCCAGATTGATCGCCATGGGCACCATCACGATGGTCGCGCCCACGTGGCTGATGACCAGCGAGAACGCCGTCGTCAGCAGCGCGATGGCGATCTCCAGCACCCAGATGGGCAGGCCGTCGGGCAACTGTTCGACCGTGTGCCCGGCAACCCAGGCCGCCGCGCCACTGCTGTCCATCGCCCAGCCCAAGGGAATCAGCCCGGCCATCAGGAACACGGTCTTCCAGTTGATCGCCGCGTAGGCCTCGTCCATGCGCAGCACGCCGGTCAGGAGCATGCCGGCCACGCCTGTCATCAGAGTCAAGGCCACCGGCAAGCGCGAGGTCAGCGCGATCAGGATGGTGACGGCGAAGATCGTCATGGCGATCTTGAACTTGTGCGGGCGCTGTTCGCCCTTGGGGTAGTCGGTGACCACCACGAAATCGCCGCCCTTGGCCGTGGCCGCCAGGTCCTGCCAGATGCTATGCAGGACCAGCATGTCGCCGGCGCGCAGCGGCACCTTGCGCACGTCCTCGCGCACGACCTTCTTGTCGCGGTAGATCGCCAGCAGGCTGATGCCGGACTTCTTGCGCAACAGCAGTTGGGCGGCGCTCTTGCCGATGAAGCTGGAGGTCGGCGGGATCACCGCCTCGGAGATGCCGGCGCGGCTGGGGTTGAACAGGTCCCCGAAGTGGCGCAGCCGCGAGGACAGGCGCAGGAACTGGTTCTGGGCGAAATCGGCCACGTCCTGGCGCTTGCCCATCACCCCCAGCACGCTGCCCACCCAGATGCGCATGTCCGCGGGGGGCGCCAGGCGGGTGTCGTTGCCGGTCTGCAGGGCGAGCATCAGCGGCGCTTCGTGCACCGTCTCGGCCTCGCCCAGCGTCATGCCCACCAGCGGGCTGTCGGCGGTGACGGTCAGCTCGAACACCTCGCCCTCGATCCCGTAGGTGTTGGCAAAGTAGCTCTCGGTCCGCGCCGGGGCGGCACTGGAGGATGGCGTGGTCTCGCGCTGCAGCTTGCGTGCGCCATAGAAATGGAAATACGCCAGCGACGCCAACAGCAGGGCCAGGCCGATGGGCAGCGGCGCGAACATGCGCAACGGCTCCAGCGTGGCCATGCCCGAGGGCAGGTTGTTGTTGGCCGAGACCAGCAGGTCGTTGAGCAGGATCAGCGGCGAGTTGCCGACCATCGTCAGTGCGCCGCCCATCACCACCGCCGAGCACACCGGCAGCAGGATGCGCTGCAGATTGAGCGTGGTGCGCGAGGCCAGACGCGCGGCCACCGGCAGGTACAGCGCCATCACCGACGGGTTCTGCATGAAGGAGGAGTTGAGCCCGGCGATGGCCGAGGTCAGCAGCAGCAGGCGCTTCTCCACCCCGTGCCCGCGCCGCAGCAGCCACGAGGCCAGGCGATTGAGCGCGCCGGTCCGGTCCAGGCCCGCACCCAGGATGGTGGTGGCGATGATGCTCATCACCGCGTTACCGGAAAAGCCGCCGAAGATTTCCTCTGGCGCGACCAGCCCGGTCAGGCCGAGCACGACCAGCACGACCAGCGCCACCACGTCGGCGCGGATGCGCTCGAACAGGAACATGACCATCACGAAGCCGACCAGCCCGAGCACCAGGCGCATGTCGTTGGTCAGCGTCAGGCCGGCGTCATCCATTACCTGGCTCGGGCTCCCGCGCGTGAGTGTGCAGCGTCGGGATCAGCAGCGGTCATACAGCAGGTCCCAGACGCCGTGGCCGAGTTTCTGCCCGCGGGTCTCGAAGTGGGTCTGCGGGCGCCAGTCCGGGCGCTGCACGCTGCCGCGGGCGCCGGCGCGGTTGCGCAGGCCAGGGGTGGCATCCAGCACATCCCACATATGCTCGGCATAGGCTTCCCAGTCGGTGGCCAGGTGCAGGCGCCCATCGGGGGCCAGGCGCGAGACCAGCAACCGGGCAAACTCGGGCTGGACCAGGCGGCGCTTGTTGTGACGCTTCTTGTGCCAGGGATCGGGGAAGTAGATGCGGACCTCGTCCAGGCTGCCTTCGGCCACTTCGTTGGCCAGCACCTCGACCGCGTCGTGGTGATATAGGCGTACGTGGTCGGCGCCATCGACTTCCAGCGCGTTGAGCAGCCGGCCCACTCCAGGGGCGTGGACCTCCAGGCCCAGGTAGTCACGCGACGGATCCTGCGCGGCGGCGAAGCGCAGCGCGTCCCCATTGCCGAATCCGATTTCCATCACCCGCCGCGCCTGGCGGCCGAAGACCGCGTCGTAGTCGCGCCGCTGGCCGGTGTAGTCCAGGCCAAATCGCGGCCAAGCCTGGTCGAAGGCGCGTTGCTGGGCCTCGGTGAAGCGTCCCTGGCGCAGCACGAAGCTGCGGACCGGGCGGTGGCCTTCGGTGGTGGTGAACGGCTTGGGCGGGGCCTTGGCGCCTGGACTGGAAAACGGGTCGGTCATGTCAGGGGCATGACCCGCGAGATCGGGTGGGGAGCAGAAGCACGCATGGCGGGATTATCGCCCAACTTGGCGGGATGGTTGCGTGGATGACGCGATTCCCATGCCCGGATGTGCGTGTCGCTGGCGGGTCGGTCTGGTGGTATTGCCGCAGTGCAGCGTGAGTGGCTGATGGCAGAGGTGAAACCATATCGCCCCAATGCGCTGCCGTATGGAGCGCGTCATCTCCTGTTACTTCACGCAAGCCCATGGAGTTCCACATGCGTAGCCCCCGTTCCATGTCCACCCTGGCCGCGGCCGTCGTCGTCGCGCTGGCCGCCGGCGCCCCGCAGGCCAAGGCCGAGCAGGTCTATTCGCAGACCGTGTTCTTCGGCGACAGCCTGACCGATTCAGGTCACTTCCGCCCGGCCCTGATCCAGGTGGCGGGCCCGTCCGCGGCGATCGTGGGCCGCTTCACCACTAACCCGGGCCTGGTCTGGGGCGAATACGTGGCCGACTTTTATGGCACCGATGCCACCAGCGACAACCAGGGCGGCACCAACTACGCGGTGGGCGGTGCGCTGGTCGGCACCAATACCACCAGCGCGCTGGGCGCGATCCCCTCGCTCTCCAGCCAGGTCAGCAGCTACCTGAGCAGCACCGGGGGAGTGGCCGATCCCCATGCGCTCTACACGGTGTGGGGCGGCGCCAATGACCTGTTCGCGGTCGCCGCCGGCGCCCCGGCGCAGGCCACCATCGGCGCGGCGGTCACCACCCAGATTGGCTTGGTCGGCACTCTGCAGGCCGCCGGGGCCGAGTACGTGCTGGTGCCGACCATTCCGGACCTGGGCAAGACCCCGCAGTTCCTGGCCGGTGGTGCGGCGACCTCAGCGGCCGGCACCCAGCTGGCTGCCTCCTACAACACCGCACTGTTCAACGGGCTGGCCGCCAGTGGCCTGCGCGTGATCCCGCTGGACACCTTCACCCTGATCGACGAGATCACCGCCAACCCGGGCGCCTATGGCTTCACCAACGCGACCGGCACGGCGTGCGGGGCGATGTCCTCGGTGACCTGCAGCCCGCTCAACTATGTGTCGCCGACGGCGGCGACCGATTACGTGTTCGCCGACGGCGTGCATCCGAGCACGGCGGCGCACGAGGTCCTGGGTCAGTACGCCCTCTCGGTTCTGGAGGGTCCGCGCCAGGTCGCGGTACTCCCGCATGCGGCGTCGGTGGTGGGCTACTCGCGCGCCGAGCGCGTCGCCGCGCATGCCGAAGGTGTCGAGGACGCCCACGGCCTGCGCTGGTGGGGCGACCTGCGCGGTGACCTGCAGCGCGAGGAGGACGGCGACCTGTACAAGGGCACGACGCCGGCCGGCCTGTTCGGCATCGACTGGGCACAGGGTGCGTGGACGCTGGGCGGCTTTGCCGGTTTCGGCAAGGGCACCCAGGACTTCGGTCACTCCTCGGGCGAGTTCAAGCAACAGGACACGACCGTGGGTGCCTTCGCCCAGTGGGCCGACCGCGGCGGCTGGGTCAATGCCCAGGTCAGCTACAGCTGGCTGAGCTTCGATGTCACCCGCGAGATCGAGCTGGGCACGGCCGTGCGCAAGCAGTCCGGCTCGCCCGACGGTAGCAACCTGACCGCGGCGGTGAGCGGCGGCTTCGATTTCAACCACGGTGGCAGCTGGCGGACCGGTCCGGTGCTTTCGCTGGTGTCGCAGACGATCAAGGTCGATGGCTATGACGAGAACAATTTCTCGGCCACGGCACTTTCCTATGGCGACCAGGAGTTCGATTCGCTGATCGGCAGCGCCGGCTGGAGGGCGAGCTTCGATATCTCGCCGACGGTGTCCCCGTACATCCAGGTGGCCTACAACCACGAGTTCGAGGAAAGCGCCTCGCAGGCTTACGCCTCGTTGCAGACCTTGCCAGGCTCGATGCCCTACGCCGTGCCCGGCGTGGAATTCGACCGCGATTACGGAACCGTGATGGTCGGCGCGCGGGCGCGTCTGGGTGGACTGGCGGCTGATATCGGCGCGCGCAGCAGCTTCGGCCAGAGTTCGGCCAACGATGCGGGCCTGTTCCTCAGCCTGGGCGGCAGCTTCTGAGCGCGCTCATGGCCTGGCAATGAAGCAGTCGACGCCCGGGTCCGCCCGGGCGTCGACGTTTCCGGGGCCACCAAATGCGTCGGCGCGGATTGCGCGGCATGCGGCTGCCGGCATAGACTTCCGACCACAACGCGGGTGTAGCTCAATGGTAGAGCTGTAGCTTCCCAAGCTACTGACGAGGGTTCGATTCCCTTCACCCGCTCCAGGTCGGTCCCTGCCGTGTGTCTGCCGGCGATTCTGGTTCACAGTCCTCGTGGTCTTTCAGGCTGATCGTCGCTTTGGCCGATGTGGGCGCATGTCATGCTATGCGCCGTTTTCCCAGCCCCGTAAGCCGCATGAAACTGGCGATTCTTTCCCGCAACACGCGGCTGTACTCGACCAAGCGGCTGGTGGAGGCGGCGCGGCAGCGCGGACATACGGTGCGCGTGCTGGATCCGCTGCGCTGCTACATGCGCATCGATCGCGGTCGCTTCGACCTGCGCTATGGCGGCAGGACGCTGTCCGGATTCGACGCGGTGCTGCCGCGCATCGGCGCCTCGGTGACGCGTTATGGAACGGCGGTGCTGCGCCAGTTCGAGCTGATGGGCTGCCACACCCCCAATCCTTCCGACGCCATCCTGCGGGCGCGCGACAAGCTGCGTGCGCATCAACTCCTGGCCGCGGCCGGGATCGATCTGCCCGGAACGGTCTTCGGCGACAACCCTGACGATACAGCCGACCTGCTGGCCCTGCTGGGGCCGCCCCCGCACGTGATCAAGCTCAACGAGGGTGCCCAGGGGGCAGGGGTGATGCTGACCGAAAAGCTCTCCGCCTCACGCTCGGTGATCGAGGCCCTGCGTGGCCTGTATGCGAATTTCGTGGTGCAGGAGTTCATCGGAGAGGCCAAGGGCGCCGATCTGCGCTGCTTTGTGGTCGGCGATCGAGTCGTGGCCGCCATGCGCCGGCAGGCGCCGGAGGGCGATTTCCGCTCGAACCTGCATCGTGGGGGCGAGGCGGCTCCAGCGAAGGCCTCGCAGGAAGAGATCGAGGTGGCGGTGCGAGCCGCCGCGACCCTGGGGCTGGGCGTGGCTGGCGTGGACCTGATCCGCTCCGCGCGCGGTCCGCTCGTGCTCGAGGTCAACTCGACCCCAGGACTGGAAGGCATCGAGCAGGTTTCCGGCGTCGATGTGGCCGGGACCGTGGTGGACTGGGTGGCGCTTCGGCACGCCGGGTAGGCGAGCGGCCCTTCAGCCCATCTGTGCCAGAATCCGAAAAATCGCGTCGGGCCGGACGCGAATGGATGCGACAGCCCGCAGGGCTGTTCCGGCCTTTCCCTGGAAAACCTTGAGGAAGTGTGCTCATGAATACGTTATCGCTCGCGTGCGCAGTCTTTCCCGGCGCTTTGGCCATTCCGCTCAAGGCCTCAGTGATCGAGGCACTGTCATCGTCGGCGCGCTGACTCCAGATGGGCGCACTGCGGCATTCCCCGATCAGCGCCGATCAACATGGTGCCGGCCCGGGTGCGTGTGGACAGCCAGCGGATCTACACGCGCGAACAGAGGGTGGGTTCGCATCGCACGACCACACGCTGCGAGACGGTCGCACAACGTGAACGCGCCCACGAGCAGACTTTGGACGCCGTCCAGCGCAATCAGGGCGCGTCCCTCCCCCGAGAACAGAATTCCCTTTAAGAAGACACCTATGCGCATTCTCGTCATCGAAGACAATAGCGACATCGCCGCCAACCTGGGCGACTATCTCGAAGACCGCGGCCACACCGTGGACTTCGCCGCAGACGGCGTGACCGGCCTGCATCTGGCCGTGGTCCACGACTTCGACGCCATCGTGCTCGACCTCAACCTGCCGGGCATGGACGGCCTGGAAGTCTGCCGCAAGCTGCGCAACGAGGCGCGCAAGCAGACGCCGGTGTTGATGCTCACCGCGCGTGACAGCCTGGACAACAAGCTGGCCGGCTTCGACTCGGGCGCCGACGATTACCTGATCAAGCCGTTTGCCCTGCAGGAAGTGGAAGTACGCCTCAACGCACTCTCGCGCCGCGGCAAGGGCGTGCAGACGCGCGTGCTGGATGTCGGCGACCTGGAATACAACCTGGACACGCTGGAAGTCCGTCGTGAGGGCAAGCTGCTCCAGCTCAACCCGACCGCGTTGAAGATCCTGCAATCGCTGATGGAAGCCTCCCCGGCCGTGGTGACTCGCCAGGAGCTGGAAACCCGCGTGTGGGGCGAGGAACTGCCCGACTCCGATTCCCTGCGCGTGCACATCCATGGCCTGCGCGCCGTGGTGGACAAGCCGTTCGAAACGCCCCTGATCCAGACCCGCCATGGCATCGGATATCGCATCGCCGCACCCGAAGCCTGAGCCCGGCCCGGTGCCTGCGCGGCCCGGTGCCGCGCGGGCACGCAAGTTCCGCCGGCGCCTGCGCACCCGCATCGTCTGGTCGTTCGCATTGTTGGGCTTCTGCCTGACGGTGCTGTTCGCGTACGCCTCGATCCTGGCCCGCGAGCGCGTGGAGAACCAGTTGGTCGAGGACGTGATGAACCGCAACCTGGAGGAATCCTGGCGGAGGTTCGTCGTTAGTGGTGGGACCAACACCGCCGCGCCCGTACAGCAGATGAAGGGGTATCTGTACCCGCCGGACAAGCTCGAGCGTCTGCGCGAGGAGAAGCCGGAGTGGTACCGGCTCAAGGACGGCATCCACACCATGTCCGGCACCGATGAGAACGGTGACCCGTTTTCTTTCCGGATCGGCGTGCGCAAGACGCCCAACGCGTGGTTCTACCTGACCTACGATATGGGGCAGGTCGCGCTGGGCGAGGTGCAGTTCAAGCGCACGCTCTGGGCGACCGTGGCGGTGTTCACCCTGCTGTCGCTGTTGGTTGGCTGGTGGTCGGCCTCGCGGGTGATGAGCCCGGTGTCCGAGTTGGCCAACCGCTTGCGCGCCTACCGCGGCAGCAGCAATCCGACCCAGCTGGGGCCGCTGTTCCCCGAGGACGAGGTCGGTGAGCTGGCGCGCGCGCTGGACGACTATTCCACGCGTTTGACCGAGGTCGTGCAGCGCGACCGGGAGTTCAACGCCGATGTCAGCCATGAGTTGCGCACGCCGCTGGCCGTCATCCGTGGGGCGACCGAGCTTCTTTTGAGCCGGTCGGGCCTGGAGCCCAAAGTCGAGCAGCGTCTGCTGCGCATCCAGCGTGCCGAGCAGGCCTGCTCGGACCTGATTGGCTCGCTGTTGCTGCTCTCGCGCAACGAGCGCGGCCACGGGGCCAGCAACGTGGCCAAGGTCGCCGATCAACTGCTGGATTCGCACCGTGCGCAGATCGGTGGCAAACCGCTGGAGCTGATGCTGGAAGGCGAGCAGACCCTGGTGGTCGATGCGCCGGAGGCCGCCCTGTCGGTGGCGCTGGGCAACCTCATCGGCAACGCGGTCAAGTACACGCAGGAAGGCGTCGTGTTGGTCCGCGTGCTCGAGGACCGGGTCGAGGTGATCGATTCCGGCCCCGGCCTGAGCGAGGAGGACGCGGCCAAACTGTTCGATCGCGGTTACCGCGGCACCCATGCCGGGCACTCGCAGGGCGGCGGTATCGGTCTGTCCATCGTCAGCCGCCTGTGCGACCTGTACGGCTGGCAGGTCTATGTGCGTCCGGGCGCCGAGCGGGGCGTGGTGGCGACCCTGCGCTTCACTCCCGCCGAGGATCGGGCGCCCGCCGCCCTGCCGTCACCTAAAGCGTGATCCAGAAGCAGTCGTCGCGCCTGCGAAGGCCCAGCACGGTGCTGCTCGGGGTGCCGTTGGACAGCGTCTGTTGCAGCCGTAATCCCACCGGCCGCTGCTTCTGGACGGGCGCAGCCTGGGGGTAATAGCCGTCGGCGTTGTCGTCGACCACGCTGCCATCGGCGGCGGTCAACGGCGCCGGTGGCGGAAAGATGGGGGCGATGTCCACCAGCGGGCGGCGCACGATGCCTTCCATGCGATCCAGCAAGCGGTTGGCGGTGGCGTCGGAAACCCCGTTCCAGGGGTAGAGCGACGCCAGGCGATTGGCGTCGCCTTGGTCGATCGCGGCGCTGATCTGCTGGACCAGGTCGCTCAACCGGCGCGGACAGCCCAGGTTGGCCGGCGCAGGACGCCCTGCCGCATCCACGCGTGGCCGGATGACGCGACTGGTGGCGCCCAGATCCTCGCAGCGTCGGTCGGTGAAGACCGTGGTGCCTGAGGCGCTGGTGCAGCGGTGGATCGCCTGCTGCGCCCGCGCCTGCGGCGCGCGGCACAGCAGCAGGCCGCCGCACAGGGCGACAAGCAACGGGGCCGTGAGGAATCGGGCAGCGGACATGGCGGAGCGCAGCCTAACCCGGGTGGCGTGAGCGCGGGCTGGCCGCGCCCTGGGTCGATCAGCCGCGGCCCAGGCGCTGCAGCACCGACTGGCTCGGCTTGGCCAGGTTCAGCGTATAGAAGTGCAGGGCGGGCGCCCCGCCATCGATCAGGCGCTGGCACAGCTTGGCGACCACGTCCGCGCCGAAGTCCCTGATCGAGGCCGCATCGTCGCCGTAGGCTGCCATGCGCTTGCCGATCCAGCGCGGGATTTCCGCTCCGCACTGCTCGGAGAAGCGGCGCAGCTGGCTGAAATTGGAGATCGGCATGATCCCCGGAATGATCGGGATCTCCACCCCCAGCTTGCGCACGTCTTCGACGAAGCCGAAGTAGGCATCGGCGTTGTAGAAGTACTGGGTGATGGCCGCATCGGCGCCGGCGTCGACCTTGGCCTTGAAGTGGCGCAGGTCGGCCAGGGCGTCGCTGGCCTGCGGGTGGGTTTCCGGGTAGGCACCCACTTCCAGGTGAAAGGCATCGCCGTGTTCGGCGCGGATGAAGGCGATCAGGTCGGCCGCGTAGCGCAGGTCGCCCGGATGCCCCATGCCCGAGGGCAGGTCGCCGCGCAGGGCCACGATGCGCTTGCAGCCGATGGCGCGATAGAGCTTGAGCAGTTCGCGGATTTCCTCGCGGTTGCCGCCCACGCACGACAGGTGCGGCGCGGCATCGAAGCGATGGTGCTGCTTGAGGTGTCGCACCGTCTCGGCCGTGTAGCTCAGGGTCGAGCCGCCAGCGCCAAAGGTGCACGACACGTAGTCCGGCGCGTAGCGCTTGAGCTTGTCGGCGGTGCGATCCAGCTGCACACGCTGGTCATCGGTCTTGGGCGGGTAGAACTCGAAACTGACGGGGATCATCGCAAGCGGCTGGGCGGGATGGATGGGCGATCATATCGCTTCATCGCGATGAATGCATGGACCGTACCGGGCGTTCGGAAGCGGGGCTGACGGCGCACCGGGCGCTGGCTACCCTGACGCGCCCCTTTCGCACGGATTGTCTCGATGTCCATCGTCCTGACCGATTTCGCCCGCACCCGCCTGTTTCCGCGTACGCCGCGGGGCAACACCATCCAGGACTGCACCGCCGAGGCGTTCGAGCGCTACGTCAACGATCATGCGCCGATGCAGGTGCTCGATGGCTATGCGCCGTTCTGCAAGTTGCACGTCCACGCCAACTGGACGTCCACCCGCTGCCTGACCGTGCCGATCACCGCCGACAACCGCCACCTGTTGCGCTCGGCCTACGAGGCGCGCAATAGCCGCGAGCTGCCGGTGCTGGTGCGCTGGTTCGAGGGCGTCCAAGCGCCACGCGCCGACTACCTGTTGCCCATCCTCTACAGCCGCGCGCAATTGGAGAAGGAAGGCACGCCGATCGACGCGGACTGGGGCGTGGTCGGCTGCCTGTACACGGCCGAGCCGGCCGAGATCCCGATGGCCCCGATCACCATGCTGCGCAACGCGTTGGGCGTGGAGGAAGGCGGCTCCGGCGTGCCGCTGGACCGGGAGGCCTATCGGCGCGCGGTCGCGTTCTGGGACAGCAACGCCAACTGGCGGCCCTGAGCCGCCGACGTGTCACCTCAGCGCGCCGGCAGCGCCTGGCCGAAGTAGAGCGTGTGGCCTTGATCGTCTTCGATGACGAATTCGCGGGTTCCCCAGTCGGTTTCATGGACCGGAACGCGCAGCGCGACGCCGCGTGCCTGCAGCCGTTCGGCCAGACCCGACGCATCGGAAGTGGGAAAGTACAGATGAAAGTGGGTCCCGGCGCGGACCTGGGCGATCGAAGGGTCCGGCGTATCGACGCGTTTGAGGTGGAACAGCTGGCCGCCGGCCTCGATGCCGGCGTAGAAGTCGCCATGCCGAAAGCGCAGCGCCATGCCCAGCGTGTGGGTGTAGAAGGCGATGGAGCCCTCCAGGTCGGTGGTGCGTAGCTGTGCGATGGCACCGATCGTCGTCGGCGCATCCACGACCGACTGCGCCTGTGGAGCGGTGGGCAGGTTGTGGCCGATGCGCCACAGCACGCCGCTGGGGTCGGTCAGGACGAAGTCACGGATACGCCAGGGCCGATCTTGCGGCGGCTCTGCGCGCACACCGTAGGCGTCGGCCACTCGCCGCGCGCGCTCCCACCACGCGTCCGCGTCGGCGACCAGCAGGTGCATCATGAAGTTCGCGGCATGGCCCTGCGCGTGGAAGCGCTGCAGCAGGAAGCTGCAGTTCCCCGCACGCAGATAGGCCAAGTCTTCATCGGAGAAGGCCAGGGTGAACCCCAGATCCTCGTAGAAGCGCTTGCTCAGCGCGAAGTCCCGCGCGGGGACGAAGGCTTTGATCTCGACGGTGTCCAGCGTCATCGGGTGGCGTCCTGTGGTGCCATGTCCAGTTCGATCAGCGCGCCCAGTGAACGCCGCAGCGCCGCCAGATCCTGCGCGCCCACGCGCGCCAGGAGCGCGGCGTCGACCCGCGCCCGCGCGGCGCCCTGGACCTGCGCGGCCGCATGGCCCCGGGCCGTGAGGGAGACGGTGAGGCGGCGACGGTCGTCCCGGTCCGGGCTGCGTTCCAGGTAGCCTGCGGCCACCAGCGCATCGACCAGCTGCCCGGCGGCCTGCTTGGAGACGCGCAAGCCCTGGATCAGGCGGGCCAGCGGCACGCGGCTCGTCTCCAGGGCGAGGCCGCCGATCAGATAGAGCCCGTTCTTGGGAATGTCGTGATGGCCTGCATCGACCAGCGCCGCGCGCATGGCGGAAGCATAGGTCTGCCGGGCGTGCCGCAGCAGCGCGGGGAGGCTGACATCGTCATACCAGGGGGCATCCACGCGGCACCACCAAGTCAAATAACTTGATAGTCAATTTATTTGACTTTTATGCGCTTGTCTAATTGCCGCAGGCGGGCGTCCGCCCAGGCCACGACGGGGGGCAGGGACCCGGCCGGCGCGTTCTGGCTTGCAGCAACCAGTTCCAGTACGGACACGCCGGTGGTGTCGATGTCCAGATCCGCGGACTTTCCGGCGGTCAGCGGCGCGGTGGCATGGAGCAGCTTTCCATCTCCGTAGACCCGGAACACCACGCTTGCGCGGGTCTGCCCCGCGTTGTCATGCAGCCCGACCGTGGCGGCGAAGCGGGCAAACTCGCCGCGGGTGGCCACCTCCAGGCGTGAGTCCGCATGGGTGCCGATCCCGTAGGCATGCACCTTGCCGGCCACCTGCAGCGGCAGGCCGTCCGGGGTGGCATCGGCGCGTGGGGTGCCGGATGGCTGATCAAGCTGTGTGCTGTAGAGCGGCAGGCCGTCGGCGGCGACGTGGATGCGTCCGGTCATCTCGCTCAGCAGGGTGCCATGCAGCTCGACCGGCGTGCCCCTGACCTTGAGCAGCATGGCCTGGTGTGGAGCCAGTGCGAAGCGCAGCGTTCCCCGGGTCTGTGGCAGGTCCGCATGGCGCCACAGGTCGCGCATCTGAAAGCCGGCGTCATCGGCCAGCTTCATCTGCGCCGGGGTCACCTGGGCGGTCGCGGGTGCATCGCCGCGATTGAACAGCAGGACCGCACGCTCACCGCGTGTGGCCAGCGGCTTGACCAGGACCTGCACTGGGCGCCCATCGGCGACCAGCACCGCCTGGTTGCCGGCCGGGTCCTGGTCGATGGCGATGACCTCGGGATTGGTCAGCAGATCGATCAGCGGCTGCGGGGCTTCGCGCAGGTCGAAGCCCAGCAGCAGCGGCGCCGACAGCATCGCCCACAGCGAGAAATGGGCTTGGGCCTGCGTCAGGTGTTGCACGTCGAACTCGCCCAGCCCGATCGCCAGCATGTCCGGGTCGTTCCAGCGCCCAGGTCCGGCATACAGCTCGCGGCGTGAGGCCGAATCGAAGTTGTGCAGCATGCTGGCCCAGGTCGGTTCGATGTCCGGGCTGGTGCGCCACAGGTTGCCGTGCTCGCCACCCCAGTCGCGCACGCCGGCCTCGCCCCAGGGGCAGATCGACAGCACGAAGTCACCGTCCGGATTGAGGTCGGCCAGCAGTCGCCCGACACGGGCGTAGCGCGTTTCCACCGCGTCGGCATCGGTGCGTCGCGCGTCGCCGCGCACGATCAGCGGCCGCAGCGCGCGATGGCCGCTTTGCTTTACTGGCTCGCTGTCGGCGCCGAAATCCGCCAGCCCACAGGCGTCGACCTTGAGGTAATCGAACCCCCAGTCCTGGAACATCGTCTTCAGATCCGAAGCCTCGAAGCCCTGCAGCCCGATCTCGCGCTCGGCCACGCTGCCGACCGGCAGGTTGGGGCTATGTCGATCGAACGCTTGCGAGCACGCGTTGCGGCCGGCATCGGTATACAGCCCGGCCTTGAAGCCACGCGCGTGCAGCATGTCGGTCCAAGCCCGGAAGCTGGTGCCGCCGTCGGCCTGCCTGGCGATGGGGAACATGCTCGTGCGGATCTCGATCCGTCCTTGCGCATCGCGCCGCAGCCACCAGCCGTCGTCGATGTTGACGTAGCGGTAGCCGGCATCCTGCAGGCCACGCTGCTGCAGGGCGTCGACCACCGACGCGATCCGTGCCTGGTCGACCTCGGTGCGAAACGCGTTCCAGGGGTTGAACCCCATCGGCGGCGTGGCGGCCGCGCCGTGGCCGTAGACGCTGAATCGTCCGCTTGGCTGCAGCGCATCGCTGTATTGGCCCGCCGCCGCGGGCAGGGCGGACAGCGACAGCAGGGTGGTCAGCAGCGTGCGTTTCATCGCTTCATTCCTTTTGCGTCGGACGACACGTGCGTGTCGGCGGGCGGTTCAGCGCGGCGCCGCCCCGGCCAGCCGCAGTGCGTAGAGCGCGGCCCCGTAATGCGGAGAATGGATCGGCGTACGCAGCACGAAGTCCTTGCTGCATTTGGCCAGGGCGGCCTGGAACGGCTGCATCAGCAGCGCGCCGGCGCTGAAGGCACCACCGGAATACGAGAGTGGCACCGGTTCGCCCGGTTCGAATCCGAGCAGACCGCGGAGTGCCTGGGCGATCTGCGCCAGCTCTTCGCCGGCGCGCTGGAAAATCGCGATCGCCACCGCGTCGCCTTCGCCGGCGGCCTGGGCCACCTGCACCGACAGGCGGGCAATGTCGCCGCGCGTGCCGACGTCCTCGCCGTAGACATGCGCGCAGATGTCCAGGTCCTCGTCCAGGTTGAAGTGGGCACGCAGGATCGCGTGCAGGGGCCCACGCGGCAGGCGGCCATCGCTCATGCGCGAGAAGGCGTTGAGCCCCTGTACGGCGATCCAGTAGGCCGAGCCCTCGTCGCCGAACGCCTCGCCCCAGCCGCCGGCGCGGGCCGCGGCCTCACCGCGTCGTCCGTAGCCCATCGAGCCGGTGCCGGCGATGATGTTGATGCCATCTGCGCAGGCCAGCGAACCGGCCCAGCCGCACACCATGTCGTTGTCGCAGACATAGCGGTCATGGCCCAGCACCTGGCCGGGAATGGCCTGCAGCGTCGTGGTGGCGCGGCTGTCCTCGCCATAGGCCGGAAGGCCGAAGAACGCCTGCGCGATGTCACTGCGGTCGCGATCCAGTTGTCCCAACACCGTGGCGATGCCTTCGCCCAGAATGCGGCGGACCCCGTCCAGCCCGACCTGGGGATGGTAGGCGGTGCCCAGCTGGGTCTCGGCCAGCAGCGTGCCGGCGGCATCGATCAGCGCGAAGCGCGTCTTGGTACCGCCCCCGTCGACGCCCAGGTAGAGCGCGTGTGCAGCCATCGGCTCAGGCGTCCAGCGCGTACAGCCGTACGCCCTGGACGACACGGTTGACGATGCCGGCTGGATTCGGATTGTCCGGCGTCACCCCGCGCACGCGCGCATGCAGGAACGCGTAGATCTGCGCGGCCGCGATGTAGGGCCACAACAAGTCCATATCCGCAGCATCGGCCAGGCCCGGCACGGCCAGCGTATCGGCACCTTCGTCGCGTGGCTGGGCCGACATCTCGATCACCCGCGATGCCACGCCGTCACGACGCAACTCGTCGATCAGGTCGTGGTCGTAGCGCCGGGTGTAGGGATCGTTGGACACGAACACCATCACCAGTGTGTCGCCGGTGACGAAGGTCTTGGGCCCGTGGCGGAAGCCCAGCGGCGAGTCGTAGCAGGTCGCCACCGCGCCATTGGTCAGTTCGCCCAGCTTGAGCGTGGCCTCGCGCGCCAGGCCCTGGAACAGTCCACTGCCCAGATAGACGACGCGTTCGTGGTGGGCGTTGGCCAGTGAACGCAGCAGTGGCAGCGCGTCGGCGATCACCGCCTCGGTCGCTCGCGCGATGGGTTCGATGCGCGCGTCCAGCGCCCCGGCCGGCAGCAGCGCGGCGACGGCGGCGTACATCATGCAGCTGAAGGACGAAGTCATCGCGAAACTGGTGTCGTGCGTCTCTTCCGGCAACTGCACGGTCATCGCCTGCCTGACCGGCACGTTGGCCAGCTGGCCCTGTGCGTTGCAGGTCACCACCAGATGACGCACCTCGCGCACCAGGGACTCGGCCAGTTCGACCGCAGCGATGCTCTCCGGGCTGTTGCCCGAGCGGCCGAAGGAGATCAACAGCAGCGGCTGCGCCGGATCCAGGTGCAACTGCGGCGCGCTCACCAGGTCGGTGGTCGGCACCGCGTCCACGCGCGCGGCCAGGCGCCGGTCCAGCAGCGGTGCCAGGCACTGGCCAAGATAGGCCGAGGTGCCCGCGCCAGTGAGGATCACGCGCGCGGCCGGGTTGTCGGCAATCGGCGCGACGAAGTCCTGCAGCTGGGCGTGCAGTTCGGCGACCAGCGCGTGGGTACGACGCAGCATCTGCGGCTGCTGGGCGATCTCGCGCGCGGTCCAGATGGCCTTGGTGGCCTCTAGTTCGCCTTCGGTGGCGCCGAAGAGCTCAGGAACGGTCTTGGTCATGGCATGCATGGTGGTAGTCATCGAGTACGGCACTGATGTGCGCCATGGCCAGGGACTGCGGGTCAAGCGTCGCGGTTCCGGTGCGAAGGGCGTGCAATGCGTGGGGAAGGAACTGGCTGATCAGGGAGATGGGCGGCGGGTTGTCGCGCAGGTTGTCGAACAGGTGCTGGCGCGCCTGTTCGATCCGCGCATCCGGCCAGTAGTAGCGAATGCGGTCGGAAAGGCTGTAGTTGAGGTCGATGGCCAGCGCCGCGCCCTCGCTGTGGTAATAGCGACGCCAGTGCCCGGGTGCGTAATGCAGGCGCTGCAGGGCCACCTCGCGCAGGCGCGCCTGGCGCTGGGCGGGAATCCATTCGCGCTCGATCGCATCCAGCGCCCAGAGCGCCTCGCGCAGGGCGAAGGTCAATCCGGGGCCGACCTTGAGGATGGCGAAGTGGTCGCGCACCAGCGCGTCGAGCGCATCGCGGGTCTGGTAGTCGGTCGAGTGCGCTTCGAACACCATGTCCGGCACGGTGGTGATCGCCTGGCTCAGGGCGACGGCCTTGTCCGGCGCATAGTCGATGACGCTGTGATGGTCGAACTCCACGCCCGGCTGCACGACCGAGGCGACCACGCGCTGCCACGCGTCTTCCAGGCCGGCCTCGGCGAAGGCGATGCGATGCGCCTGGATGGTGGCCAGCGCCGCTTCGGGCGTGGTCAGGGCGAGGCCTTCGATGGCTTCGGTGGCGCCGCCGGGCACGGGGACCTCGGTGCCGATGACGTAGACCGGTGCTTCGCCGCCGGCCTGCCGCCAGGCGGCCTCGGACGCGCGCGCCAGGCGCACCGCGCGGCGCACGATTTCGGCCTCCGGCAGCGGCACCGGATCGCCGGCGCAGGCCATCGAGCAATCCAGATGGATCTTGCGGAAGCCCGCGGCCACGTAGGCGGCCACCATGACGTCGGCCTTGTCCATCGCCGCGGCCGCATCCAGCGATGTCCACGGGTTCGGCCCGAGGTGATCGCCACCCAGGGCGATGCGCCCCGCGTCGAAGCCGACACGCTGGGCGATGGCGTGTACGAACGCGACAAAATCGGCTGGCGTCATTCCGGTGTAGCCACCGTCCTGGTTGACCTGGTTGCAGGTCGCCTCGAACAGCACCAGGTCCTGTCCGGTGCGCTGGGCGTGGCGTAGCGAGGCCTCGATGACGATGGGGTGCGCCGAGCAGATCGAGGTCACGCCGACGGCATGACCGGAACGGTGGCGCGCGATGAGGTCGAGCAGGGCTTGCATGGACGGGTGATCCGAATCAGGAAAGAGGGGCGCTGGCCGGACGCTCGGGTTCGAGCACCAGCAGCAGCGAGGCGACCAGGGCCAGGACCAGGCCGGCGGCCTTCAGCGTGCCCGGCACCACGCCGGCGAACAGCAGCGACAGCGCGGCGGTGACCAGCGGTGCGCCGGCATTGCTCAGCGGCGCGACCACCATCGCCTTGCCATAGCGAAAGGCGAACACCAGCGTCAGCGCGCCGATGGCGTTGAGCACTTGGATGCCGGCGGCCAGCCACGGACCGGTCAGGCCGGTGTTGATCGGCTGCGACCAGTCGGTCATCCACAGCGCCACGGGGGCCAGCAGCAGCGCGCCGATGGTCATGTAGGCGAAGATGCTGTCGGCGCGCACGCTGTCGTTGGCCAGCTTCATGAAGAACGCCTGCACGCCCCAGGCCAGCATGATCAGCAGCGACTGCAGGAACCAGCCAAGCCCGCCGCCTGCGCCACGGCCGAAGGACAAATCCAGCATGGGCAGCGCGACCAGCGCCAGCACGATCCCCAGCGTGCCCTGCCAGCCGGTGCGCTCGCGCAGCAGCACGAACGACAGCGCGATGGTCACTACCGGCGAGAGCGAGATGATCGGGAAGACGAAGTACGCCGGGCCGATGGTCAGCGTGTGGAACAGCAGCATCTGGCCGCCCGCGCCGAGCAGGCCGATAGTCAGGCCATAGACGATGGCCCGGGGCGAGCGTTCCAGGCGCCAGCCGCCGCGCCACAGGATGTAGAGCGCAGGCGGCAGCATGGTCAGCGCCCACACCACATACACCAGCGTGTCCGGGAAGCCATGCGCGGCCGATAGCGGCGACAGCGCGCCCCACACGCCCCATAGCGCCACGGTCGCCAGCGCATAGGTCAGCCAGGGGCGGCGGCGCGGCGCGGCCGTGGCGGCGGAGGCGCTCATGCGGCGGCCTCCGGCGTGGCTTGCAGGCGCGTGGCCTGCACAAACAGGAAGCGTTCGAAACGGGCGGGAAGTCTGGCGACCGGTCCTTGGACCACGCCCAGGTCGCGTTCGTTGAACAGGTCGCGCACCTTCCAGGGGCCTGGGCCCAGTCCGCGCAGTTCCACCTGTCCATCGAAGCGCGGTGCATAGAAGGTGTAGTACTGCGCCCCCTCCTTGGCGATGACATGCGTCTCGGGTTTGTCGAAGCCGATGTCGTACAGCGTGCCCAGGTACTCGCCGCGGGGCAGCATGTGCGCCTTGTACAGATCGACCCACTTGCGCCACAACGCTTCGCGCTCGGGCGTGAGCACGAACCCGCCCGGCGGCAGCGGCTCGGCGGGATGGTCGGTGTCCTTGGGCCAGGTGAACTTGGTCGAGATCACCGCGCCGACGCCGACACTGGAGGCGAAGTCATCGCGTCCGTCGGACAGTTCGACGTGGTCGCCGGCATAGCTGCTGCGATCGCCCATCAGCGCCTTGATCGACTTACCCTTGCTGCGCACCTGCCATGAGGACAGCGGATCGGAGGCCGGGTACTGGTCGGTCGCCGGCAGGTTGTGGAAGGCGAACGCGGTCCCGCACGGGCACAGTTCAACCACCGCTTCGGGATTGGCCGCGTGCGCGGCGTCGTAGATCGCTTGCCAGAACCGGGCCAGGCCCTCGACCGATTCCTCGGGCCGCGCATGCTTGTGCGCCGGGTTGTAGCAGGGCGCGACCGCGTTGAGGTGCTGGCCGTCCAGCTTGATGCCTTGAAAGCCCCAGTCGCCGATGATCTTCTTCACCAGCGCCACATAGAAGTCGATCACCGGCTGGTAGGCCGGACACTGGGTCAGCGCATTCCACCAGGTCACGGTCTGGAAGGCGCCGTCCTTGTCCAGCAGCAGCATGTCCACGTGGTCGTGCAGGACGTCACTGCCCGGATCGGCGGCCAGCGGCGCGAGCCACAGGCGCGGACGCATGCCGTGCCTGCGGATCTCCGCGGTAAAGGCGCGCATGTCCGCCTCGCCGCGCGGGAACTTCTTCAGGTCGATCTTCCAGTCGCCCTCGTTGGTCTGCCAGCCGTCGTCCAGCACCGCCCACTCGAAGCCCAGCGCCTGCGCCTTGGGCAGCGTGTCGAAGATCTGCTTGACGGTGAAATCGCGTTCGTAGCCCCAGGCGCACCAGATCGGCGCGAAGGCCGAGTCCGGCGGACGCGGGCCTTCGATCCCCTCGGCCGCCATGAACTGGCGGTACTGCTGCAGCGGCGCATAGAAGTCGCCGCGATGTACGGCCAGGAAGGTGCGCTCGGTGACCAGCTCGGCGCCGGGCGCCAGGGGGGTCGGCTGCTGGCCTTCGATGGCGATCGAGGCCCCGGTCGCGGTGCGTTTGACCGGCATGGCCAGCGGCCGCGGCACTGGCTCGACATGGCCGATGGCCAGGCCGACGTCGCGTCGCCACAGGTTGGCGACCGGCGTGCCGCCACCGTAGTCGGACGAATCCATGGCCAGACTGTTGCGCTGGTCGAACCCATCGCCCAGCGGCTGCACCCAGTCACGGCGGTCGGTATGGGTGGCGCCTGAGAAACTCCAGAAGCCGCCGGGCGCATCGCTGAGTTCGTGCGCGCTACTGCGCCAGCCGGTGACGTTCAACGGGGTGCTGCCGACATTGCGATAGCGCACCTGCACCAGCGCCAGGCCGGGCAGGGCATCGAACTGGCTCACCGCGACCTGCTTTTCCACGCCCTGCGCGGCGCGGCCGGTGAACACCACCTGCCGCCCACGCCCGTGGCGCGGGTCGTCTAGGTCGTGGGCCTGTTGGTCGTCGAGGTGGAAATCGGTCACCTCGCCGTCATCCAGCAGCAGCGTCTCGCTGGATTGCCAACCGGTCAACGGCGCGCCCCACGCCGACAGGCGCGTGCGCATGCGCTCATCGAAGGCGACGCCCAGCACCGCATCGCCAGCCTGCGAGTGCGAGCCCTGTCGATCCGAGCCTGCGGCCGCGGCACGTGCCCAGGGCATGGTGCTCCAGGTCACGCCGCCGGCCACGCTGCCGGCGATGAACTTCAGAGCGGTGCGACGTCCAATCGGGGGCATGCGGGCTGATCCGGTGGAGATGGCATGCATTCTGCGCGTGCGGTCCGCGTTGATGCAAGCGTTTTGTTGCGATATGGTTCCAATAAGTTTCGTTTAATTACTGATGGGGTGGGCAATGCGTCAGATGCGGCGAGTGATCGGTGTGGCGATCGGGGCATGTTGCTTGGTGGCATGTTCGCCCTTGGCGTCGCCGGTGGCGTCCGCGTCGACCGCGGATGCGGTCGCGCCGCAGGCCTCGGCGACCTATGCCATGGATGACTACGCCAAGGTGCGCAAGTTCGACGCGCACGTGCATGCCAATGGCGCGGATCCTGTATTCCTGCAGCTGGCGCGGGCCGACAACTTCGAGTTGCTGTCGATCAACGTCGACTACCCTGATTTTCCGAGTATCGAACAGCAGCACCGGGCCGCGCTGAAGCTGGCCAAGGACGATCCGCAGCGCTTCCACTGGGCAACGACGTTCTCGATGAAGGGCTTCGGGACGCCTGGCTGGCTGGCGGCGACCAACAAGCGCCTGGACGAGGAGGTGGCCGAGGGCGCCAGGGCGGTGAAGGTGTGGAAGAACATCGGCATGGTCGAGCGCAACGCCAAGGGCGAGCTGATCATGCTGGACGATCCCGGGCTGTCCCCGGTCGCCGACCATATCCAGCAACTCGGCGTTCCGCTGATCGCGCATCAGGCCGAGCCCTACAACTGCTGGTTGCCGTTGGACAAGATGACCACCGACAACGACCGCGAGTATTTTTCAAAGCATCCGGACTACTACATGTACCTGCATCCGGAGATGCCCTCGCACGAGGACCTGATGGCTGCGCGCGACCGGTTCGTGGCCGCGCATCCGCAGTTGAAGTTCGTCGGCGCGCACATGGCCAGCCTGGAATACGACGTGGACGTGCTGGCGAAGTTCCTGGACACCTATCCGCAGGCCACGGTCGACCTGGCCGCCCGCATGAGCCAGGTGCAGTACCAATCGTTGCGCGATCCATCCAAGGTGCGTGACTTCTTCGTCCGCTATCAGGGTCGGCTGCTGTATGGCACCGATCTGACCCAGGGGCCGGATGCCGACCCCGCCACGTTCAAGGCCGAGGCACACGCGTCCTGGACCTCGGACTGGAAATACCTGGCCACCGGCGAATCGCAGCGTGTGGACATGCTCAATGCCGAGGTTCCAGGCCTGGCCCTGCCGCGCGCGGTGATCGACAAGCTCTACTATCGCAACGCCATCCGGGTCTTCGGACTGAAGGACCGGTCCGCCGCCGCGGGCGGCAAGTGAAGGCGCGGGCGGCTCAGGCGCGGATCATGGTGACGCCCAGTGCCTGACAGGCCTGGGTGATGTCATCGGGGGCGCCGGTATCGGTGATCAGCGTGTCCAGCCCCGAGACGGGGATGATCCGATGCAGGCACACCTTGCCGAACTTGGAGCTGTCGGTGATGGCCACGACCACCCGTGCCGCTTCGACCATCTTTCGGTTGAGCATGGCTTCCGGCTCGTAGTGGGTGGTGATGCCGCGTTCCAGGTCGAAGCCATCCACGCCCAGGAACAGCTTGTCCACATGCAGCGCATCCAGCGCCTCGACCGTCAGGCCTCCGTAGAAGGCCATGTTCTTGCGGCGTAGTTCGCCGCCCAGCATCACGATGTTGATGTTGGACTTGGGCGTCAGTGCGGACAGCACGCCGAAGTCGTTGGTGACCACGGTGATCTCCAGATCCGGCAGGGCTTCGGCCAGCTGGATCGCGGTGGTTCCCGAATCGATGGCGATGGTGTCACCCGCCGCGACCAGCGCGGCGGCACGCGCACCGATCCTGCGCTTTTCATCCAGATGCGCGGTGCGCTTTGTTTCGTAATGCGGTTCGTTGGCGTTGCTGCCGACGACATTGCTGTCGATCGCGCCGCCGTAGGCGCGGGCCATGACGCCGCGTTCGGCCAGGTAGCGCAGGTCCTTGCGCACGGTCTGCATGCTCACACCGAACTGCCTGGCCAGCGCGGTGACCTGTACGCTGCCGTGCTGGCGCACGAGTTCGCTGATCTGCAGCCGGCGCTGGCTGGTGTCGCGAGTAACAGACGGCATGGGGGCTCCTGGGGCAAACATTCCAGAGTATACGGGCATTTCGTTAAATTTCGCTATTGATACAAAACGAAACATCATTTAGGCTCGGTTTCGTTGCTTCACCAGCCAGGCCCCCACAAGCCTTCCTCTCCAGGAGATCGCCGTGAAAGCCGTCCCTCTGCAGCGCCGCCGTCTGTGTCATGGAATTGCCCTTGCCCTGTTGATGCCGGCCACGGCCTGGTCACAGGAGGCCGCCCCGCCGGCGCCTGCGACCGGTGGGCCTCAGGTCCAGCAGGACACCGCCCCGTCCGGCACGCCACAGGACGCCATCGACCTGCAGACCGTCCAGGTCACCGGCGTGCGCGCCGCGCTGACGCGCTCCAACGACCTCAAGCGTGATGCGAGCACGGTGCAGGATTCGATCACTGCGCTGGAACTGGGCAAGTTTCCGGACAACAACGTGGCCGATTCGCTCAGCCACATCACCGGCGTGTCGATCAGCCGCACCGCCGGCGGCGAGGGCCAGAAGGTCAGCGTCCGCGGCCTGGGCCCGGAATACACCCTGACCACCTTCAACGGTCGCATCCTGGCCACCGACGGCGAGGGGCGGGATTTCGCCTACGACGTGCTGCCGGCCGATGTGATTAGCGGTGCCGACGTCATCAAGGGCGCCGAGGCGGCCAATACCGAAGGCGCGATCGGCGGCCTGGTCAACCTGCGTTCGGCCAGTCCGTTCGACCAGCCCGGACAGCACGGCGTGGTGCGCGTGGAAGGCGACCGCAACCAGATGTCCGACCTCAACGGACGCAAGTTCTCCGGCGTCTACAGCAATACCTTCGCCGACGACACCATGGGCGTGATCCTGGGCGTGGTGTCGGCGCGCCGCAAGGACCGCACCGACACGGCCGGCAACGATGGAGGCTGGACCCGCAATCCGGATCCGAGCGACCCGTCGTGGGGTGGCAACGCCTGGGGCGGCAACATCGACCTGAACGGCAACGGCGAGCTGGACCCGGACGAGTACGGCCTGATCGGGCCGGGGCAGTTCCGCGTCGGCTCGATCCTGGAAGACAAGAAGCGCACCGCGTTCTCGGGCAAGTTCGAGTGGCGCCCCAGCGACAGCTTCAGGCTGACCGTGGATGGGCTGAAGACCAAGCTGGACTCGCCGCAGGTCGGCTACCAGCAGTCCTATTACCCGCTGTTCTCGCCCGGCCGCTGGTCGAACGTGACCGTGCAGAACGGCATCGTCACCGGCCTGACCTTGGACAACCCCGATCCGGAGCAGCGCCTCAATCCCGAACTGCTCAACAAGACCGAATACCGCGTGGTCGACACCGCCCTGTACGGGGCCAACGCGCAGTGGAAGGTCAACGATGACCTCACCCTGACCGGCGATGTCTATCGCTCCACCTCGCGTCGCCATTCCGGTGGCCAGGACAGTTACGTGGTGCTGCGGCTCAACCAGCCCAACACCACGACCATCACCCTCAATCCCTCGGGCATCCCGAACGTCACCACGTCGCTGGACGATGGTCGCGACTGGACCAGCGGCCTGCCCAAGGGCGAGTTCGGCGCCAACGACTTCATCACCCACTACAACGAGCTGGCCGGCGACAACATCGACGACCGCATCAATGGCGGCACCCTGGGCGGCGATCTGTTCGTGGGCGCCTGGCACGTGGATCACCTGAAGTTCGGCGTGACCCTGACCGATCGCCGCAAGGCGCGCGACCTGATCACCAATACCCTGACCGGTGGCGCGGACTACTACTCCGGCGACAACGCGATCAACGTCGGCGACCTCGGCGGGGACCTGCTGTCGGTGTACTCGCTGCCGAATTTCATGAGTGGCGTGAATTCCAGCTTTCCGCGCAGCTTCATCGCCTTCGACGTGCCGGCCTACGAGGCCGCGCTGGCCGCCTATACCGGCACGCGCCCGGATGGCACCGCCTACGACTACGCCAACGCCGCGCCGGCGTGGAATCCGCTGCAGAGCTATCGGGTGACCGAGAAGACCACGGCCTTCTACGTGCAGGCCGACCTGTCCGGCGAGCGCTGGGACGGCAACGCCGGCGTGCGCGTGGTCAAGACCGACACCACCTCGCAGGCCTGGGACGCGCAGATCACCAGCATCACCGAGAACGGGGCGTTCAACTACACCGCCGCCTATGCCGCCCCGACCAGCATCAGCCAGAAGGGCAACTACACCTACGTCCTGCCGTCGGCCAACTTCGTCTACCACATCAGTGACGACCTGCAGCTGCGCCTGGGCGCGGCCAAGGCCATGGCGCGTCCCTCGGTGGAGCAGCTGGCACCGACCAGCAGCACCGAGAGCGTGTCCTGGGGCGAATTTACCCAGGTCTATGGCGGCAACGTCGATCTGAAGCCCTACACAGCCAAGCAGGGCGATGTCTCGCTGGAGTGGTACTTCACTGAGCGCTCGATCGCCAACCTGGCGGTGTTCTACAAGCGCATCGACAACCAGATCACCACCAGTTGGGAGACCGGCCAGGACATCGGCGTGGGCGGCATCAGCGATGCCGATGGCAACGTGGTCTCGCCAGGCCCGACCCTGTTCAACGTGATGCGCCCGATCAACGGCGACTACGCCAAGGTGCACGGCATCGAAGCCGGCCTGCAGCACTTCTGGGACAACGGCCTGGGTTTCCGTGCGCAATACACGCGCAACTGGTCAGAAAGCTGGGTCGATGGCGAGAAGCGGCCCCTGGAAGGCATCGCCCCGTCGGTCTATTCGGTGAGCCTGATGTACGAGAAGGGCCCGTGGGACCTGGGCGTGACCGCCGACCATACCGATGGCTTCGTCAGCGCCGTCAACGTATTGGGCGCCGGTTACAACGAAGAGGCCGATCCGCTCACCTGGCTGACCGCGCACATCACCTACAACATCAACGACATGTTCACCGTCTCGCTGGAAGGCAACAACCTGCTCGACGATGAGCAGACCACCAGCATCAACGGCAACCCGCTGCTGCTCAACAGCTACTACCGCTATGGCCGCAGCCTGACCCTGGGGCTGACGATGCGGTTCTGAGGACCCATCGCGTCCTCGTTACCAGGAAGCGCGCCGGTGGATCCTTCCGCATCCACCGACACGCGGTGGCGGTCAGCCGCTGCGCTTGCGAGGCTTCCTGCGTGGCGGCCGTCCCGTGATCGGTGCCTGTGTCGTAGTGTCCGTAGCGGGCAGGCCGCCGCCGCCCTGCATCTGCTCCAGCCAGGCCAGGGCGTCCAGGTAGGCGAGGAAGTGTCCCAGGTAGCCGGGGGCGGCGTCGCGCATCAGGGCGATGGCGCGGTGGACCAGGACCCCGGAGTTGAGCGGGCCGGCATCCTCGGGGGCTTCCTGTCGCGACTGGCGCAGCTGTTCCTCGGTGCGCAGGCGGGTCCACAGCTGGCGGAACTCGTCCAGCGCCGGGAGGCTGTCGGTGGCCGCTGCCGGGCGCTGGGTCGATGCTTGTGCGCTGTTGGCCGGCGGGCGCGGATTGGGTGAGGCTTCCGCATCGATTTCTGTTTTAGCGGGCGGCTGCCTCGCTGTGCCCAACTGCGTCAGCAGCGTGGACAGCGACGTGCCTCGTTCCGCATCGATGGGGCGGGCGTCGTCTGTGGTGGCCGGCTTTGCGCGGGTGCTCAGGATCTGGGCGTAGTCCTCCGCCAGCGCGGCGAGCCGCGCTTCCAGCAGGGCACGCGCCTGGCCGTGTAATTGCGCGGTCCGGGTCGCCAAGGCCGCCAGGGTGTGGAAGCGCACCGGATCGATGCGGTCGGCGCCGGCCTGCCGCCAGGCGGCGATGCGCTGGGCGGGGCTGGGCTCAGTGGCCATCGGGCGTGGCAGGTGTCGACGCCGCGGCGGTCTGGCGCGGAATCGGGGCGATCTCCACGCGCCGGTTGCGGGCGCGGCCGGCCTCGGTAGTGTTGGGGCTGGCCGGCTGCTGGGCCCCGAAGGCCGCAGCGAAGACCGACCCGGCCGGGACGCCCTCGGCGATCAGGGTACGCGTGACGGTCAGCGCACGCTGGGCCGACAGCTCCCAGTTGTCGGCGTAGTGCTGGTTGGTGTCCAGCACCGGGCGGTCATCGGTGAAGCCGCTGACCATCAGGATCTCCTCGCGCGCGGCCAGGTACTGGGCCAGCGGCGCGGCCAGGCTGCGCAGGACTTCGCGCCCTTCTGGCTGCAGCTGATCGGAGTTGAGCGCGAACAGCACGTTGCCGCGGATACCGATGCGGCCGTCGACCAGGGTCACCCGGCCGGCGGCCAGCGGCGCGGCCAGGGCCTGCTCCAGGCTCTTGCGGCGCTGGGCCTCGGCCTGGCGCTGCTTGACCTCCTGGTCCAGGCGCTGGGACAGCTGCAGCTGCACGCCGATCACCCCGACCAGGATCAGCACGAAGGCGCCCAGCAGCACCGACATCAGGTCGCCGAAGGCCGCCCAGGTGGTGGCGGTGGACGCGTCGTCCAGCTCGAGCTCGCTCATGCGTTGCCCGCGCCGTTGCCGGAGAGCTGGTGCAGCTCGCCGATGATCTGCTTCTGCGAGAGCATGCTCAGGTCGATGACCTCGCGCGCCTGGGCCACGTAATAGGCCAGTTGCTCATCCCCCCGGGTCTGCGCGGCTTCCAGCGCGGCGGCGATCTGCTCCAGGCGCGCCATCAGCGCCTCGTTGGACGCACCGAAGGCCTGCACGGCCGCGCCGAAGCCCTCGCCCAGGCTGGCCACTTCCACGGCGCTGCCGGTGAGCTGGGCCGCCGCGGTGTCCAGGCGCCCGGCCTGGGCCTCGATCTGCTCGCTGAAGCGCCCGCCCAGGCGTTCGAGCAGGTCGGCCGAGGTGTTGACCAGGCCCTCGACCGCGCCACGCTGCTCGGTGGAGGCGTGGTTGACCGCGTCCAGCAGGGTTTCCAAGGTGCCCAGCAGGCGCGTGCGCTCCTCAAGCATGGCGGTGTCGCGGACCATGCTGTCGCTGAGTTTCTCGCGCAGTTCGCCGACCACCGCGGCCGCCGCGCGCGGGGCGTCGGAGGCGGCTTCGACCAGGCGCGAGATCTCGGCGATGGTGTCGCGGGCGTGGGCCTGGCCCTGTTCGGCGATCTGGCCGGCGGTCTGGCCCAGCGCGTCGCAGATGGCCTGCTGGCGCTCGGCGACGGCCTGCCCAGCTTGTTCCCACTGCGCGGCCAGGCGGGTGCCGGTGGCGTCCAGGGTCTCGGTCCAGGCGGCCAGGCGGGCCTGGTCGCGGGCCTCCAGGGTGTCCTGCAGGCCGGCATGGGACTGCTGCAGGCGATCGACCAGGGCCGTGGCGTGGTCATGCAGGGTCTGCGCGGCGGCGTCCAGGGACTGCGCATGGCGCGTGGCCAGGGCCTCGCCGCTGGCCTGCTGGGCGGCCATGGCCTCGCGCCAGGCCAGCGCGGCGGCGGCGGTGCCGGCGTCCAGGCGGGAAGACACGCTGCCGACCAGTGCTTCGGCCTGTCCAGCGAAGGTCTCGCCGAAGCGCGTCAGCCCGGCGTCCAGGCCGGTGGCCAGCGCGGTATTGGCCTCGCGCTGGGCGTCGGCGGCCGCCTGCCACTGCGCGGCGGCCGTGGTGGTCGCCTGCTCCAGGCTGCTGCTCACGCGGTCCAGATGCTGCTGCGCGGCTTCGGCAAGGCGCGCGTGGACGCCGGAGGCTTCGCCAGCGAGCCCGGCCAATGTCGCTTCCATCAGCGGTGGCACGGCGGCGGCGGCTTCGCGCTGGGCCTCGGCGGCGGCCCGCCATTGCGCGGCCGCCGTGTTGGTGGCCTCGGCCAGGCCGCTGCTCACGCCTTCCAGGTGCTGCTGCACCGCATGGCCGACGCGCTCGTGCAGGCCGGCGGTCTCGCGCGCCAGTCCGGCCAGGGTGGATTCCATCAGCGGCTGCAGCGCGGCGGCGGCGGCGCGTGCGCTCTCGGCCACGCCGTCCTTGAGCGATTGCTCGACCGAGGCGGCCAGACGCGTATGGATGGCCTCGGTGCGGGTATGGAAGTCGGCTTGCCCGCTGGCCAGGCGCTCGCCTGCCACCAACTGCTGGCGCTCCAGGGTCTCCATCATCGCCTGCATCCGGTCCAGCAGCACCGGCATCAGTGCGGTGTGCTGCTGCAGCAGGTCGAAGGCCTGTTCGCGCTGGTGGGCCTGCGAATGCGGGCGCAGGGTGGTGGCGATCTCCACGTCCAGCGCCTGCACCGCCTGCAGGCGTTCGCGGCGGCACAGCGCCGAGAGCAGCCCCAGCATGGCCGAACTGGCCACGCCGGCGATCGAGGTCCCGAAGGCGAAGGCCAGCCCCTTGACCGGCGAGGCCAGCGCGCCGCGGATGGCCTGCAGGTCGCCCGAGCCTTCCAGCGCCAGGCCGGTGCCGCGCAGCGTGGCCATCATGCCCAGCAAGGTGCCGAGCATGCCCAGCAGCACCAGCAGCCCGACCAGGTACGGGGTCAGCGCGGGGGCGGGCAGGGCCACGCGTTCGCCTTCCACGCGCAGGCGCACGGCGTTGCGCAGGCTCGGGTCCAGGCGTTCCAGCCAGCCGCGCAGGCCGGTCTGGGTCGCGGCGGTGTCGGCGGCAGCTGCCTGCAGCGTGGCGGTCGCGCGGCGGTAGCGGTACAGCTCCAGTCCGCCGGCCAGGTAGCAGGCGGCGATGACCAGGGTCATCGCCACGCCGATGGGGTGGTTGCCGAGGTAGCCGATGCCGATCCAGGCCACGGGCAGCAGCCCGGCGAGGAACACGGCGAAGGCGATGGGGGTGAGCTTGTCAGTGCGCATGGTGTCCCGATGCATGGGGGCGGAGCGCTGCCAGCAGCGCCTCGATGGGATGGAAGCGGACGTCGAGTTCGGCCAACAGGACCTGCCGCATGTCTTCGCGGAAGGCGTCCTGCCAGGCGTCAGGCGCCGGGGGCGGCGTCGGTTCGTCCGAAGGGGGAGCGGCCGGCTGGGCGCGGGCGAAGTGCGCCGCCAGCAGGCCGGGGACCGCGTCGAGCAGGGTCTGCTCGCGCGGGCTCAGGGTGAGTTCCATGACCGCGTCGACCTCGGCCAGGCGCGGCAGTGGCGCCGGTGCGGCGGCCAGGCGCTCGCGCAGGCGCCCGCGCAGCTGGCCGGTGGTGGCCTGCATCGCGCGCTGCTGGTCCATGATCCGGCGCCGGAACGGGGCAAAGTCAGCCAAGCCATCGGCGCCAGGCGCCACGGCGTGGGCGCAGGCGGCCTCGATTCCGGCCACCAGCGTGGCGCGGGCCTGGGCGCAGGCGTGATCCTCGGCCGCGTCGAAGGCCGGCGTGCCCTCCGGCGCGGGCGCTGGCGTTCCGTCCAGGGCGCGGGACAGGACCACGGCACGGTTCCAGTCCACCCACTGGCCCAACCGGTCGGGCAGGGACTGCTGCAGGGGCGGGACCGAGGTCTGGCCCAGGCGAGCCAGCAGGCGCACGAACGCCGGGCCCGCAACAGGCGTGCGGTGAAGGGATTTGCCCATGGGACAGGCCGAAAAACCCGCGATTTTACACGCACATGACGGGTGGGGCTGGGGACATGCCGGGTTCGGCCACCCTCGCCGGTTCAGGGGAGCGGATCGGGATCCGGTGTCATCGGCAAGCGGCTGGCCAGGCGCCGCGCCTGGTCGAGCTGATCGGCGGTCATGCCGGCGCCCGCGGCACTTTCCAGCCTGCTTGTCAGCGCGGGATTGAGGCCCTCGGTGGTCTTGAGCAAATACGCGTAGGCAGCCACGGGATCGTGCGCGCCGTAGAGATCCGAGGATTGGATCGCGTAGGCGTTGCCATACGCCGCACGGCTGTGCGTGGCCAGCGCAGCCTGGGCGAAACGCACCGCGTCGTGCTTGAACGTCTCGCGGATGCCGTCGCGCACCATCGAGCGGTCCGAGCGCACATATGGGCCGGCGAAGAACAGGTAACTGGTCTGCGCGTCAACGTCGCCGGCGTTGGCCGCGGCGGTGATCAGGTCGAACTGGTACTGCTTGCGGGTCTCATCGTCGATCCCGTCGCAGACCCCCGCGCGACGGTTGAGGTCGCGCGCGGTCGTGTCCTTCTGCGCGTTGGTCATGCGCGCCGCATCGCGATCAATGAAGTGTTCTTCGTTCGGGACCAAGGCTGAGCACTCCAGCAGTTCGAGCGCCAGCTTGCGATCCAGCGCGGAGTCCTCGCCGGCATGCGGCAGCCACGCCTCCAGCAGGTCGCTGATCGGCTGCCCATCGGCCAACGCGCTGCGCAATCGAGCGGCGATCGACAGGCCCTCTGGTGTGCCGTCGTCGGCAGGCGTTATGGCGCCATGGCGTTGCGGGGAAGGCGGGTGGGGCACTGAGCGGGGGTTCGTGCAAACCCGCCGCGGGCTCATATCCATTTGGCTGGCCAGGCAGCGTCCGCCAACCCAGCCAACCCACCAGCAATGCAAGGGCGCACAGGCCCAGTCCGCGCGCGGTCACGCCCATCGCTCAGGGCCTCGTCTGGCCAGGGAAAAGCGCTCGCAGCATCTTCCACGTCCGCCACCATCGGCGCCAAGGTCTGCGCGGGCGACGGCGCAAGCCGAATCGCTGGTCCAGGTGCACCTCAACCGCATCCAGGACGCGCCCGGCAGAGCGTCCGTCGCGTGCGGGATGAATTTCATCGGCATAGGCCTCCATCGCCGCACGTCGGGCCAGAGGCTCGGAAAGGACCTGCAGCAACGTCGCGTCGATCCGTTCCGGACTGTCGATGTCATGCATGAAAGGCTGCGGCTGGCGGTGCCGGATGGTCACCACTGGCTTGCCCAACAAGGAAAACTCCTCGATCACCGAAGAGGTGTCGCAGACAAGCACATCGGCGGCATGCTGCATGTCGGCCAGGCGGTCGGAGTCCAGGTAGATGGCATGCTCGCCTGCCAGTTGCCGATAGCGCGCCACCAGTTCCGGCGGCGACATGGGATGCAGGGTAATGAGCCAGAAGCGGTCGCCTCGGGCGACCAAGCGCTCAAGGACCGGCAGGCAGGCGCGCGCCTGGCTCAGGGGGCGTTGAAGGTCGAGGCGTACATCACGATCACTCGCCCTCTGGCCGCACGGCGCAAGGCCGCAACGCCTGCTCCCGGCCCCGGAAACAGGAGGTCGAGTTTGGGCCAGCCGGTCTCGACCACCGCGAAGTTGCCGTGGCGCGCCGCCAGGGCCTGCAGAGGTGCGGTTGTAGCCGGACCATGCGTGCAGTACAGATCGAACAGGTCCTGGATCCGGAACTGGCCCAGGCGCGGGTCGCGCTTGTGCAGGTTCAATCCATGGAAGACCTGCACCTGCAAGCCGGGCAGCACGCTGGGAATCCGGTTGACCGTGGAGAACACGGCATCGGGCGCATAGGACCTCAATGCGCGCCAGCTTCCAAGGCGCGGTTCCTGCGGCGTCAGGTGCTCGGCCAGCGTGTCCCTTGCGAGCCACGCCACGGTATGTCCCCTGGCGATCGCTTCGCTCGCCAGCGGCCTGAGGATGGACAGCGAATACAGCTCGGACGCCAGCATCACCCAGCGGCGCGCGGGCCGTGCGCTCCCTACCGCGTTCAGATCAAGCGCGTGGCCGTGCGCCCGCGCGGCAACTTTCTCCATGTCCCCCCCGATGCCCGACCGCTGCGGGCGAATCTTCCTTTGGCGACATCTTCTGACAGAGGAGGACACGCGGGCAATTCTCCGCCGCACGGAGCGGGCCAGGCGCGCGCGATCAATGTGATCGCACGGGCCAGGCGCAACGAAAAACGGGCGCCCGAAGGCGCCCGTTGTCTGCATCGCGGCGATGAACCGCCGTGGCGATCAGTAGCGGTAGTGATCCGGCTTGTACGGACCTTCGACCGGCACGCCGAGGTAGTCGGCCTGCGACTTGCTCAGGGTGGTCAGCTTCACGCCGATCTTCTCCAGGTGCAGGCGGGCCACTTCCTCGTCCAGCTGCTTGGGCAGGCGGTAGACGGTCTTCTCGTAGACGTCCTTGTTCTGCCACAGGTCGATCTGGGCCAGGGTCTGGTTGGCGAAGGAATTGGACATCACGAAGCTCGGATGACCGGTGGCGCAGCCCAGGTTGACCAGGCGGCCTTCGGCCAGCAGGAAGATCGCGTTGCCGTTGGGGAACACGAACTTGTCCACCTGCGGCTTGATGTTGATGCGCTCGGCGCCGGAGGCGTACAGGGCATCGACCTGGATCTCGTTGTCGAAGTGGCCGATGTTGCACACGATGGCCTGATCCTTCATCGCCTGCATGTGCGCCAGGGTGATGATGTCCTTGTTGCCGGTGGTGGTGACGTAGATGTCGGCCTGGCCCAGGCTGTCTTCGATGGTGTTGACTTCGAAGCCTTCCATCGCCGCCTGCAGTGCGCAGATCGGATCGATCTCGGTGACGATCACGCGGGCGCCGTAGGCACGCAGGCTGTGCGCCGAGCCCTTGCCCACATCGCCGTAGCCGCAGACCACGGCGACCTTGCCGGCCAGCATCACGTCCATCGCGCGCTTGAGGCCATCGGCCAGCGACTCGCGGCAGCCGTAGAGATTGTCGAACTTGGACTTGGTGACCGAGTCGTTGACGTTGATCGCCGGGATCAGCAGCTTGCCGGCTTCGGCGATCTGGTACAGGCGGTGCACGCCGGTGGTGGTCTCTTCGGACACGCCCTTCCAGTCGGCGACCACGCGGGTCCAGTAACCCGGGCGCTCGGTGGCCACGCGCTTGAGCAGGGCCTTGATCACGCCTTCCTCGTGCGAGGACGCCGGCTCATCGACCCACTTGGAGCCATTTTCCAGCTCATAGCCCTTGTGGATCAGCAGGGTCACATCGCCGCCGTCGTCCACCACCAGCTCCGGGCCGGTCAGGGTGCCGTCGGGCAGGGTGAAGGTCAGTGCTTCCAGCGTGCAGTCCCAGTACTCTTCCAGGGTCTCGCCCTTCCAGGCGAACACCGGGGTGCCGGTGGCGGCGATGGCCGCGGCGGCCTGGTCCTGGGTGGAGAAGATGTTGCATGAGGCCCAGCGCACGTCGGCGCCGATGTCCTTGAGCGTCTCGATCAGGACCGCGGTCTGGATGGTCATGTGCAGCGAGCCGGTGATGCGCACGCCGGCCAGCGGCTTGGCGGCGGCGTGCTTGCGGCGGATGGACATCAGGCCGGGCATCTCGTGCTCGGCGATGTCGATCTCCTTGCGGCCCCAGTCGGCCAGGGAGATGTCGGCGACCTTGTAGTCGCCTTCGGTCGAAAAGGTCTTCAGTTGCGCATTCATTGGATTGCTCCGGTCAAGGGCGGGCGGTGAGCTCGCGGTTGCCGGGCGCCGTTGCACAGGTAGATCACCGAGCCTGGCCTGGAGCGCACGTGTGGCACGGTCCAGGTCGCAGCGCCCCTCGGCGAAGCAGGAGTATATCGCCGTGCCCAAACGCGAACGATGAATACGCGGCGCCTTGCAGTAGGCTTGGAGGTTCCCTGCGCAAGCGAAAAGTGGCCACCGCGATGAATTCATCTGCAACTGTGTCGACATCGTCTTCGATCTCCGAGTTCGCCGCCCCGGATCTGCCGCTGCGCGACGACGTGCGCCGCCTGGGCGCGCTGGTCGGCGAGATGCTGGCCGAGCAGGTGTCCGACGCTTTTCTGGAGCAGGTCGAGCGCATCCGCACCTCTGCCATCGCCCGGCGCCAAAAAGGCGAGACCACCGAGCACCTGGCCCAGCGCCTGGCCGACATGCCGGCCGAGCAGGCCGAGTCGCTGATCCGGGCCTTCAGCGCGTATTTCCAGGTGGTCAACATCGCCGAGCGCGTGCATCGCATCCGCCGCCGCCGCGACTACCAGCGGTTGGGTAGCGCGCCGCAACCGGAGGGCCTGGAAGCCAGCCTGCGCAAGCTCAAGGAGCAGGGCGTGGACCTGGCCGAGGCCACGGCGTGGCTGGCCCGGATCGACCTGGAGCCGGTTTTCACCGCGCATCCGACCGAGGCCGTGCGCCGGGCGCTGCTGGAGAAGGAGCACATGATGGTCGCCAGCCTAGTCAACGGCCTGGACGACAGCCGCACGCCCGGCGAGGCGGCCATCGATGCGGCGCGCTTCCGCATGGCCCTGACGGCGGCCTGGCAGACCGCCGATTCCTCCCCGGTGCGGCCGACCGTGGCCGACGAGCGCGAGCACGTCGGCTTCTATCTGACCGAAGTGCTGTACCGGGTGATGCCGGTGTTCTACGAGTCGCTGGAGCATGCCTTCAACGAGGTCTACGGCAGCGCGCCGGACCTGCCCCGGGTGCTGCGTTTCGGCACCTGGGTGGGCGGGGACATGGATGGCAACCCGAACGTGGACGCCACCACCATCGCCTCGACCCTGCGCGCGCAGCGCCATGCGATCCTGCGTCGCTACCAGGGCGAGCTGAAGTCGCTGGCCGGCCTGCTCAGCCAGTCGACCACGCTGGTGGGCGTCTCGCCCGAGGTCCTGCAGCGGGTGCAGGACTATCAGGACCTGCTGCCGGAGGCGGCGGCCAAGGCGCGGCCGCGTCACGCGGACATGCCGTATCGCCTGCTGCTGGACCTCATGCGCGCGCGCCTGCAGGCCACGCTGGACGAAACCCAGGCCGGCTACGACGGGCCGGCGGCGTTCGCCGAGGACATCGCGCTGGTGCTGCGCAGCCTGGAAACCCATCGCGGCGTGCATGCCGGCTGGTTCGCCATGCGGCGCCTGGATTGGCGCCTGCGCACGTTCGGCTTCCACCTGGCGCGCCTGGACGTGCGCCAGGAATCCTCGGTGCATGCGCGCGCGGTGGCCGCCGCCCTGGGCGATGCGGACTGGGCCAGCCGCGACGCGGCCGATCAGGCCACCCGCCTGGCCGGTGCCGCCTCCGGTGCCGAGCCGCTGCCCGCGAGCGAAGAGGAGGGCAGTCCGCGCCTGGACGCGGTGTTCGCCGCGCTGAGCGAGGCCCGGCGCCTGCACGGTCCGGATGCGCTGGGCGCCTACATCATCTCCATGGCCCACAGCCGGGCCGACGTGCTGACCGTGCTGGCCCTGGCGCGTCGCGGTGGACTGGTCGACGACAACGACCAGGTGCCGCTGGACATCGCGCCCCTGTTCGAGACGGTCGAGGACCTGCGCCAAGGCCCGGACGTGCTGCGCGACCTGGCCGCCGACCCGGTCTATCGCCAGCACCTGGCCGCGCGCGGCGACACCCAGATGGTGATGCTGGGCTATTCGGACAGCGGCAAGGACGGCGGTACCACGGCCTCGCGCTGGGGCCTGCAGCGCGGCCAGGTGGAACTGCTGGAGGCCGCGCAGGCGCTGGGCATCAAGCTGACGTTCTTCCATGGCCGCGGCGGTTCGATCAGCCGCGGCGGCGGCAAGACCACCCGGGCGGTCGACGCCTCGCCGCGCGGCAGCGTCGATGGCCGCCTGCGGGTGACCGAACAGGGCGAAGTGATCCATCGCAAGTACGGCATCCGCGCGCTGGCGGTGCGCTCGCTGGAGCAATCCCTCGGGGCGGTGATGGTCTCCAGCATCCGCCCGCGCCCGCCCGAGCCGCGCGAGGCGAAGTGGCGCCAGATCATGGACACCATGTCCCAGGCCAGCAATCGCGCCTACCTGGACTTCGTCGGGGCCAAGGGTTTCATGGACTACTTCCGCACGGCCACGCCGATCGACGTGATCGAGCGCATGACCCTGGGCTCGCGTCCGTCGCGCCGCCTGGGGCAGGACGCGGGGCTGGATAACCTGCGGGCGATCCCCTGGGTGTTCTCGTGGAGCCAGGCGCGCTCCACCATTCCCGGCTGGTACGGCGTCGGCAGCGGCCTGGCGGCGGCGGTGGACGCGTTCGGAGAGGACGCGGTGCGCGAGATGGGCCGCGACTGGGCGTTCGTGCGGACTTTCTGGGACGACATCGCCATGGTCCTGGCCAAGGGTGACCTGGGCATCGCGGCGCTGTTCTCGCAGCTGTCCGGCGAGCTGCATGCGCAGTTCTTTCCGCGCATCGAGGCCGAGCATGCACTGACCCAGCAGTGGCTGCTCAAGCTGACCGGGCACAAGAGCCTGCTGTCCCACGATCAGCGGCTGGATCTGTCCATCCGCCTGCGCAACCCCTATATCGACCCGATGAGCCTGCTGCAGGTCGACCTGCTCAAGCGCTGGCGTGCCGCGGGCCGCGAGGACGATGCCCTGCTGCGCGCGCTCGTGGCCAGCGTCAACGGCGTGTCGCAGGGCGTGCAGAACACCGGCTGAGCGCGGCGCCACGTGGGATCGGTTTGCCGCCGCTCCTGCGTAGAGCGGAGCTTGCTCCGCTGCAGTTCGGCCAGGTGGTCGGGAAAGCCACAGCGGAGCAAGCTCCGCTCTACGGCCCGCGCTGGGTGGCCAGCGTCAACGGCGTGTCGCGGGGTGTGCAGAACACCGGCTGAGCTGCGGCGCTGCATGAGATCGGTTGCCGCCGCTCCTGCGTAGATACCGTCTTGCCCCTGCCTAGGCAAGGGCATGGCGAGGATCGAAGGGCTTGCCCGAACGCAGCACGCCCCAGACCAGGTGCAGGAGCTTGCGCATGAGGGCACAGAGGATGACCTTGGGTGGCTTGCCACGATCGGCCAGGCGTTGTGCGAAGGCGGCCAGGATCGGGTTGTGGCGCTTGGCCACCAGGGCGGGCATGTAGA